>Ga0315910_10000128_pt1 | contig 95409 bp, 74 predicted proteins | sample EdamamesoilMG_FD_204470 | JGI IMG/M metagenome (GOLD analysis project Ga0315910, IMG submission 204470) | Garden soil microbial communities collected in Santa Monica, California, United States - Edamame soil | ecosystem: Environmental > Terrestrial > Soil > Garden | place: USA: California...
CGCAGGGGCGCGCGACCTGCGGCGCCGACGGCTGCGCCCGCTTCGACGAGCTCGACCTCGAGCTGCTGCCGCCGCGCGCGCCGCGCCGTTCCGACGACCGTTCGCAGCGCGAGGCGGGGAGCGAGACGTGGGTCGCGACGCTGACTGGCGTCGCCGGCGCGGCGTCGGGCGCGTCGTTCCCGCAGCCGCTGCCGCCCGAGCCGACGCCGGACGGCGCGCCGACGCGCATCACGCTGCGGCGGCCGGCGGGCGGCGCGCTCGCGATCGTCGCGACCGGCGTCGACGGCGAGGCGCTCGCGAACGCGTCGCTCTCGCTGCGCGCACGCGGGCCGGAGCGCGAGCGGCTCGACACGTGGCTCTCGTTCGACCCGACGGGCCGGCTGCGGATCGAGCCGTGCGAGCTCGGTTGGAGCGGCACGCTCACCGCGCGCGCGATCGGCCGCGCCGAGACGCGCCTCGACTTCACCGGCCCGACGCAGGCGGGCGAGACGGTCGAGCTGCGCGTCGCGCTCGCGCCCGTGCCCGACCTCGTCTGCGGCCGCGCCGTCGACCGCGACGGCAACCCGCTGGCCGAGCGCGAGATCGGGACCTCGTCGCGCAGCGGCGTGAACGGCGGCCGCAGCGACGCCGCCGGCCGCTTCGCGCTCGACGCCAGCCGGTTCGGTCGCGAGCGGCGGAACCGCGACGACGGACGCGGCCGGCGCGAGCGTGACGCGCCGCACCCCCCCGATGGCCCCGCTCCCGTGCTGCTCACCATCGCGTCGGGCGACGCGCTGCAGCCCGACCTCGACGCGCTCCTGCTCCTGCGCCCGCTCGACGGCGCCACGCTCGAGCTCGGCGACGTCCGGTTCGAGACGCGTCCGCTCGCCTGCAGCGGCCGCGTCGTCGACGAGACGGGCGCGCCGGTCGCCGACGCCGCGATCTGGGCGACCGGCCAGCCCGATTCGCGCTGGTCGACGCGCGACGGCGACGAGGAGGAGCGGGCGCGCGGCTCCGCGCGGAGCGACGCCGACGGCCGCTTCGCGCTCCACGCGCGCTTCGCGGGCACGACGTGCGACGTGGCCGCGGGCCGATCCGGGCTGATCGTCTCGGCGAACCAGACCGTCGCCCTCGGCGCGAGCGACGTCGTGCTGGCGCTCTCGCACGGCGGCGGCTGCGAGGCGTCGCTGCGTGCCGACGGGCCCCTGAAGCCGTCCTGGTTCACGACGTCGATGGTCGCGGCCGACGACGGCGCGACGAAGTGGGAGAACCCCGACGGCGAGGGGCGGCTGCGCTGGCCGCTGCTGCCGGCGCGACGCCACGACTTCGTCCTCCACCTCGCGGCCGACCGCAATCGCGAGCTCGGCCGCATCGCCGGGATCGAGATCGCCGCCGACGCGCTGACGCTCGACCCGCGCCTCCAGCGCATCGATCCGGCCGCCTTCATCGCCGTGACCGAGGTGCGCGCGCTCCTGCCCGACGGCGCGCCGCTGGCGAAGGGCGACCTCTTCGTCGGCGTCGAGCAGCGCCGCGTGCGCGGCCGCGAGGCGCTCGCGAACGGCGTCGCCTTCGTCCCCTTCTTCGGCGACGAGTCGACGCTGTCGCTGCGCGCGCCCGGCTGGCGCGTCGCGTCGGCGAAGCAGCGGCCCGGCCGCATCGACTTCGCGCTCGAGGCGCCGCTCGACGTGGCGGTCACGCTGCAGGGCTTCCGTCCGCGCGACGACGGCCTCGAGCCGGGCCGGCTGATCGCGACGCCGCAGGCGCGCTCGCTCCGGCCGCTCGAGCTGCAGGTGGCGGGGACGCTGGTCGACGGCGTCGCCTCGCTCGCGCTGCTCGACTACGGCAAGTGGGACCTCACGCTGCGCCTGATGCGCCGCAACTCGCGCGGCGAGTGGGAGCAAGCGCCGCGCGGCACGCGCGACGTCCCGTGCGGCGAGCTCGAGCTGACGCCCGACGGTCCGCGCGCGTTCAAGGCGAAGGTGCGGAGCTGACGTCGGCGGCGCGGGACGGGAAGGCGCCGTGCGATCGCGACGGTGAAACCGACGAGCCGCCGCACCAGCCGGAGGTGGTCGCGCCGCGCGAACGGGAGTGCGTCGCCCTCAACTGAGCCACCCCCGCACGCTGAAAGACACGCTCGAGCGCAGAGCGAAGTTCCGCGCTCACACCGGGATGCGCCGCGAGGAACCCGAAAGGCGGCGCCGCGACGCCATATGAGTGCGCACGACAAGTAGCCGTCGATGTGCGATCTTCGTCAAGCGGAGAAGGATCGTCCCCGGAAGAGTTCACGGCAGGCCGGTTCGCGTGAGGAGACGCCAGGGTGTCGGCGAAGAGAGGAGCGGCGCAGAAAGGCGAGAAAGCACAAGAGCAAGCTACGCACTTCAACAACACGTCACGATGAAGTGATCGGTAACACCCTCCGACAGTCTCAAGAGTGAGACTCGACCTGCGTCCAGACCGGCGGAGAAGCACGCCGTGCGCTTGGCCAGCGCGGTGCGGCCCTACTCGTGTTGGTACCGACATCGCGTCCACTGGATGATTCGAGGCGAGCATCCGGAGGCATGAGAAGAACCGGTAGCGAGCTCGTAGCTGAGGAGTGGCCGCTTGGATTGGGAGAGGACGCGTCGTAAGAAGTGCGGCCGTCGGCGCTGTTGATGCAACTCGGGAGGCACCGATGCGATTGATTCTTCTCCTGCTCCTGGCGGCTTGCTCCACGTTGTCGTTACAGGGGGTGGAGCCCCAATTCCGACTGGAGCCGCAGCCCCCGCCCTCGCGGCCGCCAGCCGGGCCGGCGTGGCACACCACGTTTGATGAAGCCGAGGCCGCAGCGAGGCAAGACCACGTTGCGACGCTGATCTACTTCACCGCGAATTGGTGAGGACCGTGCAAGGAAATGGAACGCGTGACGTTCCCCGATCCCGGATTGCAGAATGCACTGTCCAAGTTCGAACTGTGCAAGATCGACGTCGACGCTCCGGCGAACCGCGAGCTCTGTGCGAAGCTGCAGCGAGGAGGTGCCGTTCCAACCTTCGTCGTGCTCGGTGACGAGGGTGAGGAACTTCTGCGCTGGGTCGGTGCACTCGATGCCAATAGTCTTGTCGCGAAGCTGGGAGAAGCCAAGGACGATGTCGCTGAACGTCTGGTCGCTGCCGGCGACGATCATGGCGAGCGGGCTGAGATCCATGCCGCGCGTGGCGACCTCGAGCCGACCCTGCAGGAAATCGCGGCGCTCACCTCGCCTGGCGCCGCGAACGCCGCTGTCGTTGCCGAGCGCGTCTGCTGGCTTCTCTGCATGACGCTTCGCGATCAGCAGCGCTGGTCCGACCTCGATCGAGCCGCACGGCACTATCTCGACGGCTACGCCGACCGTGAGCACGCCGACGACGCGCGCGTAGCCCTCGGGCTCGCGACGTTCGCGAGGACTGGGATGATGACGCCTGAACTTCAGGCGTACATCGACCGGCTGGTAACCGTGCTGGGAGAACCGTTCCCGGAGCGGTCGCTGACCGACCGCATCCTTCGTTTTTTCGGCTCGCCGAACGAGTCATCGGAACGCACGCAGGAACAGGTCACAGGAGAATGGTGCGGTCGCATCAACGCGACAATGGAGCAGCTCTCCAGCCTTGGAGGAGCCGCGCTGCCGGCACTGCACCGGGCGCTGCGCGACGGCGATCACGGCACGGCGGGTCACGCCGGGACGGTGATCGGGCGGATTCGTGACCCCCAGTCGCGCGAGTTCCTTCTTGAGCTGCTCGACGACGGCAAGCTCGACACGGCACGGCGCACGTTCGTCGTGACCAGCCTCGCGATGTACAAGGACCTCTCCGACCTGCCGCGAATGCTCGCGCTCGCGCGCAGCCACGCAGCACCGGGCCTTCGGGCTGCGGCAATCGATGCCATGCGCTCGGCATGGGTGCAGAGTGGCGGCACGACTGACACTGCCATCGCCGACGCACTCTCGGAGGCCCTGCACTCCCGCGATCTTGGCCTGCGACTCGCCACGCTGCAGGCAATGTGCGAAGTGCGGGCACCGTTGGCGCTTGAGGGCCTGCTCGACGCCATGGACGACCAGCGAGCAATGTTTGAGGACTTTCGCGTCTGTGACAACGCCTTGTTGGTCTTCGAGAATCAAATTGGCTGCAGGGTCGTCAACGTGACGAGCTTGGAGGGCGAGCGTTGCACACCTGCGCTCGCCGCATTCGCTAAACGTTGGTATGGCGACGCACGGACGCAACTGCGTTGGGATGCCGCGTGCGCGCATTGGGTCGGCGATCCGATTCCGCATCTGTCGCGGTAGCAAAGCGCATCCGGAATGGCGGATGCAACGGGTCCGACCTGAAGTCGACTAGAGGTCACTCATTCGAACTAACTGCCACGAGCTAGCGCGGCTCGGTGTCGCTGGTACGCTACCAAGAACGCTCCGCGACTTGCGGTGAAGCAACGTAACGCAACGCCACCCAGCGAAGTTGACGCGCGGATCGAGGATCGTGACCTACCTTCGTTCCTAGGCTTCGGTCAGCGTAGTTCGCAATTGGATCGATCGGTCGACGAACTGGGGGTCACTGGATCATTGCGCACTCTCCTGCTCCGTTGGCTCCGCTCTTCCACCCGCTACCCCCTCAACAACACCACCTCCGAACAAAACCCCGGCCCCATCGCGAGCATCACGCCCCACTGTCCCGCTCCGATCTTCTTCCTCAGCAGCGTCTGCTCGAGGATCAGCAGCGCCGACGCGCTGGAGAGGTTGCCGACGCGGCGCAGGCTCTCCCAGCTCAGCGCGAGATCCTCGTCGGTGAGGCCGAGCGAGTCGCGCGCGCCTTCGAGCACCTTCGGGCCGCCGGGATGGCAGACCCAGGTCGAGACGTCCTTGCGCGCCAGGCCGTGGCCGGCCAGCAGCGCGTCGACGTCGGGCCCGAGGTGCTCGCGCGCCATGCGCGGCACGTCGGGCGAGAGCACGATGCGGAAGCCGTGCTCGCCGATCTGCCAGCCCATCACCTCCTCGGTGTCGGGATAGAAGACGGAGCGCGTCGCGACGATGCGCGGGCCGGTCGCCGCGCGCTGCTCGCCGACGACGATCGCGCAGCCGGCGCCGTCGCCGAAGAGGCCGGTGGCGATGACGTTGGCGAGGCGGTGGTCGTCGCGCTGGACGTTCAGCGTGCAGAGCTCGACGCTGATCACGGCGACGACGGCGCGCGGGTCGCCGCGCACGAAGTCGGCGGCGCGCGCGACGGCGGCGGCTCCGGCGACGCAGCCGAGCCCGAAGAGGGGCATCCGCTTCACGTCGGGCCGCAGCCCCATGCGGTTGACCAGGCGCGCGTCGATCGACGGGCTCGCCAGCCCGGTCACGGTCGTGAAGATCACGGCGTCGACGTCGGTCGGTTTCAGCTTCGCGCGCTCGAGCGCGGTCGTGAGCGCGCGCTCCGCAAGGTCGGTCGCAGCGACGATCCACGCGTCGTTGAAGTCGCCGAACGTCTTCAGCGCGGCGTAGCGCTCGAGCGGCAGCGCGAGGTGGCGCCCCTCGACCTGCACGTGGTCGTAGAGCGCGTCGAGCCGCCTCAGCAGCTCCGGCCGGTCGTTCCAGACGTGGTCGCGCACGTAGCGCTTGAGCGTCTCCTGGTCGTACCAGTTCGCGGGGAGGGCGCTGGCGGCGGCGGCGATCTTCACGACGGACCTTTCGACCTGCGACGTGACGCGGTCATTCGAGGACGACTCGGCGCAGGATCACGATGCCCCCGTCGCCGGCGAAGCGGAGGTGGTCGGGCGCGACGGTCGCGACGACCTGCTCGTCGTCGCCGAGATCGAGCTCGCCCTCGGCGAGTCGCCAGCGGCCGGCGAGCGTCTGGAACTTCGAGGCTCCTTCGAGCGCCACGAGCGCGGCTCCCGTGTAGCCGCCGTCGCGCTCGAAGAGGTAGCAGACGCGCCGCAGCGCGCCGGCCGCCTCGCCCTCGATCGCGACCGACTCCCAATAGCCGACCAGCGCGTCGGCGGTCGCCGGCTGCCACGCGTCGGCCGCGGGGAGCGCGGGTGTCGCGACGAGGCGCGCGTTCGCATCGAGCACGCTCGGCGCGATGCACGCGGGGAGCAGCGTCGCCGCGAGCAGCAACGTCGCGCGCCTCACTTCGACTCCTCCGCCGCGCCGGCGACGCGCGCCCGGAGCGCGACCCAGATCGTCAGCGTGTCCTCCATGCCGATCACGCCGAGCTGGTTCGGGATCGGGACGGAGTGGTCGGAGAGCTTGATCGGCAGCGACCCCTCGATCGCGACGCGCTTGCTGGCGTCGACCGAGACGGCGACCGGCATCGCGACCTCGCGCGTCACGCCGCGGATCGTCAGCTTGCCGAGCGCGGAGCCACGCACCTGCTGCTTCGCCGCGTCGACCGATTCGGAGCGGAAGCCCGTCCACTCGAAGACGATCGTCGGGTGCTCCTTGGTCGCGAGGTGCTCCCGCATCTTCTCGTCGCGCGCGTCGAGGTCGGTCGAGAGCGACGCCGCCTCGACCTCGATGCGGCCGGAGCTCTCGCGGTCGGGCGCGGCGAGATTCGCGGTGAACTCGCCCGCCACCTTCGCGGTCGCGCCGCTGAAGTCGTGGAGCGTGCTCTTCGCGTCGAAGCCGACGCGCGAGAGGGTCGGGAGGAGCGTGAAGCGCTGGCGGCGGTCGAACGCGAACGAATCGGAGGGGAGCTCGAAGCGGAGGAAGCCCTTCTTGCGCGGCGCGGCGGCGGCGGGAGGCGGCTCGGCCGGCGCGACGACCGCAGGCTCGGCGGCCGCCGGCTCGACGGCGGGCGGCTCGGTCGGCGCGGTCGCGGCCTGCTCCGCTCGCGCGGCCGTTTCGGCGCGCAATGCGGCGACGTCGTTCCGCAACGCGGCGACGTCGGCGCGCGCGGTCGCCAGCTCGGCGCGCAGCGCCTGCTCGCGCTCCGCGGCGGTCGCGTCGAGCGCCTCGGCCAGTCGCTCGAGCTGCGGGCCCAGGCCGGCGACGAAGGCGCGCAGGTCGGCGCGCACCGCGGCGACCTCGTCCTGCGTCGTCGCCCAGGGCGGCGGCGCGTGGCTAGCCTCCGACGCTTCGGGCGCGATCGTGACGTGGACGCGCTCCTTCACCAGCAGCAGCGACCCGACCGACGCGCCGAAGAGCGCCAGCAAGGCGATGAGGCCGAAGGCGCGGAGGAAGCGTGAAGCCATGACGGCGACCCTTTGCAACCGGCGGACCACGCGCCGCGCCGCCTCCGACCGGGCGCGCGGGCGGCCGGTCGTTGCAGGCGGTGCATTCGTCGTGCACCAGCTTGCACGAGCGACTCGCCGTTCCGCTCGCGAAGGGCGCGCTTCCCGGCGCGGCGCCGCGGCATGAGCGTTGCCGAGCCGGCGACGATGGAACGTCCCGACTCCCCGGTGATGCGGAACCTCCTGCGCCTCGCGCTGCTGCTGCTGCCGACGCTCCTCTTCCTCGGGCTCTCGACGCGCGCGACGGTCGACCGCGAGAACCGGGCGATGAAGTCGGTCGGCACGCCCGAGGCGGCGGCGTTGGCGCGACGCGACGCGAGCTTCGGCAGCGAGCCGGGCAGCCCCGCCGAGCGGATCGTCGCCACGCTGCGCAACGAGGTCGAAGGGGCGCTCGCCGACGAGCTCCAGGCCGAGCAGCGACGCATCGTGCCGTGGATCGCCGCCGCGCTCTTCGTGACGCTCCTCGCCTGCTATCGCCACGTCGGCGTCGTGCTGGCGCTGCTGGCGCCGGCGGCGATGGGGATCGCGTGGGTCGGCGGCATCGCCGTCCTCTTCGGCTGCCAGCAGAACCCGATCTCGGTGATGCTGCCGCCCGTCCTGCTGACGGTCGGCGTCGCGAGCGGCGTCCACTGGATCGAGGAGTGGCGCGCGCTGCGACGCGCCGGCTGCGACAGCCGCGAGGCGGCGCGCCTCGCCGTGCGCGCGCTGCGCCGCCCCGCGCTCCTCTCCGCGTCGACGACGATCGTCGGCTTCCTCGCGCTGGCGGCGCAGTCGATCCCGGCCGTCGTCGAGTTCGGGCTGCTCGCGGCGCTGGGAGTCGCGCTGACCTACGGCCTCGCGATCGTCTCGCTGCCGCTGCTGCTGCCGCTGCTGGCGCCGCGCGGCGCGGCGGCGCCGGTGCCGGCGGCCGTCGCCGACGCGCGCGGCGCGCGGCTCGACCATCTGGCGCGCGCGCTGGCCGGCCACTCGCGCGCGATCCGCGTCGGCGCGCTGCTGCTGGCGGTCGGGTCCGTCGCGGCGTGGCTGAAGCTCGAGGTCGACAACGATCCGCTGAAGCTGCTGCCGGCCGGCCATCCGGCGCGCGTCCACGTCGAGACGATGGCGCGCACGGTCGGCGGCAACGAGCTGCTCGACGTGCTGGTGCCGGCCGGCTCGCCCCTTTCCGCCGACGCGGCGCTGGCGGAGTACGGCGCCGAGGTGCGCGCACTGCCCGGCATCGTCCGTCCGATGGGCGACGCGCGCCGCGCGGCGAACGGCGACGCGCTGCTGCGCTACCTGCTGGCGCCCGGCGGCTCGCGCGACCGCGAGGCGCTCTTCGACGCGGTCGAGGCGAAGGCTCGCGCGCACGGCGCGGACGACGTCGTCGCGACCGGCCTCGCGGTGCAGGTCGCGCGCGACTCGGGCCAGCTGATCCGCAACACGCTGCGCGGCGCGGGCGGCGGGATGGTTCTGCTGATCGCGCTCTTCTGGGCGGGGCTGCGCTCCGTGCGCTTCGCGTGGCTGGCGATGGTGCCCAACGTGCTGCCGTGCCTCGTCGTTTACGGCGGCATGGCGCTGCTGTCGCGGCCGCTGACGGTGGCGACGGCGATGATCAGCTCGGTGCTGCTCGGCCTCGTGGTCGACGACACGATCCACCTCCTCCACCGCTACCGCGAGCTCGAGCGCGAGGGGATGGCGCCGCTGGCCGCGGTGGCGGCGATCTATCGCGGCTCGGCGCGCGCGGTCGTGATCACTTCGGCGGTGCTGGCGATCGGCTTCTCGCTCTGCTGGCTCGGCGACCTCTCGACGACGACGGAGTTCGGCGTGCTGGCCGCCGTCACGATCGTCGTCGCGCTCCTCTGCGACGTCGTGCTGATCCCGGCGCTCCTCGTCGCGCCGACCGCGGGAGCGCGCCATGGCTGAGCGGCGCTTCGACGTCGTGGTGGCGGGCGGCGGGCCGGCGGGCGCGACGACGGCGCTGCGCCTCGCGCGCGACGGCTTCCACGTCGCGCTCGTCGAGCCGCAGCGCTTCCCGCGCTGGAAGGCGTGCGGCGAGTTCATGAGCCCCGAGTGCCAGCCGCTGCTGCGCGAGCTCGGCGTCGAGCGCGAGGTCGCGGCGTTGGGCGGGCGGCCGGTCCGCGGGATGGCGCTCCACGCGGCGGGCCGTCGCGCGCGCGGCGGCTTCGCGACGATCGGGAGCGCGACGCCGCCCATCGACCACGGCCTCGCGGTGCGGCGCGAGCGGCTCGACGAGGTGCTGCTGCGCGCGGCGCTGCGCACGGGCGGCGTCGACCATCTCGAGGGCGAGCGGGTCGACCGGCTGCTGCGCCGCGACGACGGCGCGATCGACGGCGTCGTGACGCGGGCGCCCGACGGCGCGACGCGGACGTTGCGGGCGCGCTGGACGGTCGGCGCCGACGGCGTCCGCTCGCGCGTCGCGGAGGACTTGGGCGTGCGGCGGCCGATGGCGTGGCTGCGGAAGATCGCGCTGACGACCCATCTCGAGGGCGTCGCGTGGGGCGACGACGCGGAGGTCCACTTCTTCCGCGGCGGCTACGCGGTCGCGGCGCCCGTCGACGCCGGCCAGCTGAGCCTGAACCTCGTCGTCGACGAGGCGCAGTGGCGCGCGCAGCGGCTGCCGCGCGACGTGCTCTTCGACGCGTTCCTCGCGAAGGTCCCGGCGCTGCGCGACCGCCTCGCCGCGGGCCGGCGCGTCGATCCGATCCGCGGCGTCGGCGCGCTGGCGGTGCGCTCGACGCGGCAGGCGGTCGCCGGCGCGGCGCTGGTGGGCGACGCGGCGGGCTACGTCGATCCGGTCACGGGCGAGGGGATCTTCTTCGCGCTGAAGGGCGCGCAGCTCCTCGCGGACGGGCTCGCCCGCGCGCTGCATGCGCGGCGCAACGACGCCGGCGCGCTGGCCGGCTACGTGCGCGCGCGGTCGCGCGAGGTCGACGCGCGTTGCCGACTCGCGACGCTGATCCAGCGCGGGCTGCGGCGCGACGCGGTCGTGCGCGCCGCGTTCGCGCTGCTCGAAGCGCGACCGCGCCTCGCCGACCTGCTCGTCTCGCTGGTCGGCGACTACGTCCCGCTGCGGGAGCTCTGGCGCCCTTCGGTCTGGCGCGCCGCGCTCGCCGCCCGCGTCCCTACTTCTTGACGGACTTCTTCGGGCAGATCGAGCTGCCGACCCAGCCCCACAGCGCGCCGAGGAAGGCGCCGACCGACATGATCACGACCGACTTCATCGCCGGGTCGCTGAGGAACGACAACTTCGAGAGCTGCGGCGCGAGCAGCTTGTCGGTGAGGAAACCGCAGACGACGCCGCCGACCAGGCACGACACGAGCATGCGCATCGATCGCTCCTCCCGCGCCCGGCGGCGCGCCGCGACATCCGGCGCTTCGTCCCCTGCCCGCCGAGCGACCGCTCTCCCGATTCCGACCGCGAAGGGTAGCGCGACGCGGCGCCGGCCGGATGCGGCATGGGAATCGCAAGCGCTCGCGAACGGATGCCAACATGCGCCCGATGAGTGCTGCACGCCCAGGACTTCCTGTCCTGACCGCCGCGCTGCTTGCGGTCGTTCCCGCCTGCGAGCGGAGGGACGACGAACGGACGGCCGCGCCGCCGGCGCGCGAGTCCGGCGCCTCGTCGCCATTCCCGCCGTCGAGCGATGACGCCGCGTGGAGTCGCGTGCCGCGCGCCGAGCCGCCGCTGCCGCTCTGGGCGCGCACGACGATCGACTCGTTGCCGGCCACGACGCTGGTCCAGCTCGAGCTCGACGCGCTGCACCGGACCGCGAATCCGCTCGGCAACGAGCTGAGCGCGCGGATCCGCTGGACGGTCGCGGACGCGAATCGCTGCGCCTACGCGAAGCAGTCGGCGGAGCTCGACCTCGCGAAGGCCGGCGTCGACGCCGACGAGTCGCGGCTGGATGGCGCGAGTCGCGCCGCGCTCGCCTTCGCGCGCCGGCTGACGCTCGCTTCCGCGTCGATCACGGACGAGGAGGTCGCCGATCTCGTCGCGCAATTCGGTCCCGACGACGTGGTCGGGATCGTCCACACCGTCGCCTTCGCGAACTTCCAGGATCGCCTCTTCCTCGCGCTCGGGCTGACCGAGGAGCCGGGCGGCGCGAAGCCCCCGCTGCGGACCAAGGCGTCGCCGAACGACCCGTACCCCGTCCCCGAGCGGAGCCAGCCGAGCGACGTCGGCGCGAGCTCGGCGAAGGCCGCCGACGGCCCGACGAACTGGAGCTCGCGCACGTTCGAGGAGCTGAAGGAGCGGGTCGAGCAGCAGAAGTCGCGAACCCCGCGCGTCCCCGAACCCGACGCCGCGCGCCTCGCCCGCTTCCCGCGTCCCGACCGCGAGCAGATCTCGCGGACCGTGTGGGGCCGCATCAGCCGCGGCTACCAGCCGGTCCTCGGCTTCGGGTGGGCCGACTCGATGCGCGCGTTCGCGAGGGAGGCGAGCCTCGATCCGGTCTTCGAGAACAGCCTCTTCTGGGTCGTCACGCGCACGAACGACTGCTTCTACTGAATGGGTCACAGCGAGATGCTGCTCGCGGTCGCGGGCATGACAGCGGGAGAGATCGAGACGCGCGCACGACAGCTCGCCGACGGCGACTGGTCGGAGTTCCCGCCGTCCGAGCGCGTCGCGCTGCGCCTCGCGCGCAAGCTCACCGCCGAACCCTGGACCATGACCGCGGAGGAGCGGAGCGAGCTGGTCGCGATCTTCGGCCGCCACCGCGCGCTCGACATCGTCTGGCAGATCGCGTGGGGCAACTACATGACCCGCGTCGCCGACGCGCTGCAGCTCCCGCTCGAGACGACCAACGTCTTCACGCCGATGGGCGCGGCGAAGCGGTGAGGGGCGCGGCGCGCTCCCGCTGGTGTCCCCGGGCAGAGTCGAACTGCCGACCTGCGGTTTAGGAAACCGCGGGACGAAACAGCGTAACGGTTGTCCTGAACCAGACCTACGGCGACCGCGCGACGGCGCTTGCACATGCCCTTGCACAAGACGTCAACAACGTCGGTCGCCTGCGCCCGCGGTGGTCGCAGTTGGACGGCGGGGGCGGCGGCGGACGAAGCCGGGCTGGAGGCTGATCCCCGGGAGGTCGCCACGGGAGCCCTCTCCGTCGGCGAGCAAGGGCTCACCTAGATCAACCTCGAGGCCGCATCGTCGCTCCTTGAGGCCTCGGGCAGGGCGCGTGAGGCAGCGCCCAACGCTAGGTGCGCACTCTGGCGCACCGCCCGAAGCCGGCCCGGTGTGGGTCGGCGACGTCAGGTTCCGGAGAGGCCTCGTCGGCGCGATCGTGGCGCACGCTCGGATGTCGCAAGTGCCGGCGCTGGCCTGCCTGCAGGTCCCGGTCCGGGGGACATCTTCGCGGGGACCCTGACCGCCACGGAGCGTCAACTCCGCGCTCGCGGCACGACGGTCGGATTGCCTTGAGTCTCGCCGCCCATCGAGCCCTGATCGCGGTCGCCGACGGTGCGTTGGGCGCCGCGGCTGCGAGGAGCCCGACGATGCCCACCACGCCTCCGCCGCTCTATCACTCGCCAGTTACGGGCGAGTACTGCTGCTCCGACCACGCGCCCCACCGCAAGACCGACACATGGTGGCGCGACCGCTGGCGCCGTGTGACGCCGCGCGACCGGGCCGCGTGGCCCGTCGACGAGCTGGGTGAGCTGCGCTGCGAGGTCTGCAGGTCGATCGAGCGGCGGGCTGCAGCCGCAGCATCCGCCGGCACCGACCCAGTGACTGGAGGCTGAGCATGCGCTTGGGACCACGCGACCGCGGCCTTTGGCTCGTCGTCGATCCCACCGAGCGATCGGAGCTCAACGACCTCGTCTCCGAAGTCTCGCTCGCCGACCTCGAGTTGCAGTTCAAGGGCGGACTCAGAATCGACCAGAACCCGACGCTGTTCACTGACCACAAGGAAGCTGAGATCGAAGCGTTTGGGCGCGTGACAGCAATGCGCGCGGCTCGGGCCATCGCCGCGCAGGTAGCCACGGGCAAGCTCCAGCCCGGCGTTCACCGTCTCGAGGTGTTCGATGGCGAGGGGAGGCTGCTCTTCGAGGCTGACTTGAGCTAGCTCGCTCGTCCCCGTGCTCCGAGCGCGCACGGCGCGCACCAACAGTAGTTCAACGGCAACGTTCTCATCGAGCAAAGCACCGACGCCGGAACCGCGAGCAGACGAGTCGTGCGCGACTCACGGCTCGGCGGTTTTCTGCCGTACTACCCTCGCCTCGGGGCGTAGCTCTCGCGACACCGTTGACCGTCGAGCGGCGCAGCAACCACCGGCGGTGAACGGGTTCTTCGTCGATCTGCCGGCTCAGATCGCGCCTCGCGAATCAGCCAGGATCGCAACCCCCTCTCGCTCCAGGCTTGGATTCCGCCACGAACGTTCGGTTGCACCCTACGGGTCCGATCGGAGGATTGTGGTACCACGGAAACCTACGACTGACGTAAAACGCGGCGGGCAACGATGGTGAGGCCATCACTGTCCGCCTGCTTACCGTGCTTGCGAGGATGAGACGGTACTAGCGTGCGCTCGCCGTCAGCCGAGAGAGAATGACCACCGGGAAGAAGTCATACGCGCCCGTCGGCTTGACGAGAGACGTCTCGTACTCCCATCCGTTGGTCACGGCGTTGTACTTCGCCTTGACGGTGACCTCCTGGCCTCCTTGGAGACGCTTGCTCTCCGGTTCGGTCGACTTCGCGCGAACGAGGAAAGTCACCTCCTCAAGACCGCTCGTAAACTGGAGAGACCCGACTTCGTCGAGGTTCGAGTTCGTAACAGCGACAGTGTCAAGGCGACCTGGGAGTTTCGCCATCCCCGCCTTCGTCGTCACGCTCACGATGCCATCCGTAAACCCGCGGGACGCGGCCGCGATGGTTTCAGTGGTCAGTTCCGCACCGAGAGGCGGAAAAACTACGGACGGCGGCTTTGGAACCTCGACCACGTGCGTCGTGCTCTGTGCAAGCGTTACCTCCGGGAAATAGTCGTACGCACCCGTCGGAGTGACTCGGTCGATATCAGCCTCGAACTGGGTCGTGACGACGTTGAAATGAAGCTGCATTCTCACGGGCTGACCTACAGTGATTTGCTTTCCGTCCGGCTCGAACGAGATCGAGCAAACTTCAATCGCGAGGTTCTCACCGTCCGTCTTCCCCATCACAGTAATGCGCTCGTCGGTAGGAGTGCGTCGCTGTACGGGTCGAGTCAAACCACAGGCGACGACGCCTTGGTCGCCGTAGAGCGTGATGAGGACTCGGGCCGCGTCAGCCCCACCGCGAGCGCCGGACGTCACATGGAACGTACCCGTGAAGGTCTTCACGACGAAGCGCTTGGCGCTCACGTCCTCATTGACAGCCACGATTGAGAGCACGGACGCCACGATCCCTACGTACGCCTTCAGCATTGACATTCTCCTCAGCGAGACGCGAGGACTTTCGCGCCCGGCGAGGTCCTCTGACGCATTCTGGCCCACGAGCGTTGGAAGAAACCGTGAACGCCTGGGGACCCCGCGAGAACTGTACATTCGAATCATTCACGCGGCATAAAATGGTTGCAGGCGGGCAGAAATCCAATTATCATTTCCAGCGCTGTGCGTTGCTCTGCACGACTCAAGAAGAGCAACCAGCGCCTCACCGCCGGTTACCTTGTTCTCTTCGTCCTGCTGCGCAAGTTCGCGCCGGACCTCTCGCACCTCCGCGTCCCGGCGCTCGACAAGCGCGGTTGCTGCGAGCCATTGAGCACACGCAACCGGCGCTCGGCCTGCAGCGGGTACTCGCTCTCCTCGGCCTGTCCGCTGCCCGGCTCCATGCCTGGAGAAGCGCGGGGATTGCCTGCCAGCTCGAAAACCAGTCCTCTTGCCCAATCTCCTCGCCGCAACGGTTCACGCCGACCGAGGTGTCGACGATCGGCGCGCTGGTGACCTCGGTGGACTTCCGCCACGTCCCCACCAGCCGGCTCGCGGTGCTCGCGCAACGCCTGGGCGCCGTGTTCGCGTCTCCGACTACCTGGTTGCGACTCGTCGTGCAGCGCGGCAGGCGTCGGCCTCGCCTACGAGTCCACCCCGCGCAGCCTCGCGTCGGGATTCACGCCACGCGGCCGAATGAGCTCTGGCACATCGATACGACGCTGATCCGCCTCCTCGACCACAGCCGCGTGTATCTGCACGCAGTCATCGAAACTTCTCGCGCCGCATCCTCGCGTGGCAACTGCTCGACCGCTTCGACCCGGCCAACGCGGTCTCGGTCCTCGTCGAGGCGGGCCAAGCGGTCCATCACTTCGTCCTCGTACCGACCGTGCTCGCTGACGCCGGCGTCGAGAACAAGAACGGCTCCGTCGATGCGTTGATCGAATCCGGGCTCTTGAAGCGCGTTCTCGCGCAGACCGAGATCCGTTTCTCGAACTCCACGATCGAAGCGTGGTGGCGCTGTCTGAAGCACCACTAGCTCTTCCTCCACCCGCTCGACTCGATGGCCAAGGTCAGGTCGCTCGTTGCGTTCTACGTCGCCGAATACAACTCGCGCGTCCCCCACTCCGCCTTCCATGGCCAGACGCCTGACGAGATGTACTTCGGAACGGGTGATGCAGTCCCTGACCAGCTCGCGAGCGCGAGAAGCGCCGCCCGAAACGCGCGCCTCGCCGCGAACCGCGCAAGCCAATGCGCCGTCTGCGCCTGATTTCAACAGAAGGCGCTCTGCCGACCGTCCAACGCGCTGGCACCAACCTGCCACCCGAAACTCCCGAGGAGCACATTCACTCGGTGCGACTACGGCGCCGCGAACAGCGCGCCCACCCATCGCGGGGGGCCGCTCCACGCCCGGGCTGTCGAGATCTCGACGGTGCTCCTCAGAATGTCGCGGTGCGGAGCACGGTTGTCAACCAGCGACACTGGCATGTCGCCGCATTGACGATAGAGCACCGCATTCCTAAGTTGTATTAGTTCTTCACATCACCCATTCACAACACTGTTACCCCGACGCCGCAGAAGACCAGGCATCGCCTAGTCCGTGGAGACCAGTCGACATGACTCAAGTCGAGCAAGTCATCCTGACAAAACTCCGATCGATCAAAGAGAATGATCTATCACGGAATATACTCGTTCCACTGTTTCAACATCTTGGATACGACCGCGTCGAGTTTCAAGGCGGCAAACTCGAAAACGGGGCTGATCTTGTTCTTTGGGGGCGCGATCGACTCGGAAACACGGAGCTCAGCGTTGCACAAGTCAAGCGCTTCCGATTCTCCAGGAAGGCAGCGGACTCGCGCGGCGTGGAATTCGTCATCAATCAGCTAATTAGCGCGGGCACACGACACTTACCGCATATCGACGGTCGCCACTATATTCCAACATCATTGCTACTAATCACTTCGCATGAAGTTGAGTCACACGTGCTGGAGAAGCGACTAGTTGAGCATCCGTCACTAGCTGATCGGAAGGTAATTGTCTTGGACGGGGTGAGGCTTGCAGCACTGATTATTGAGAAAGCTCCAACCCTGCTCACCAGGCTCCTCGGTCCCACATCCGGCGCTCAGGTGACGATTGCGCCTCGACTCTCGAATAATGTCCTCCTGGCGGCGCTGGGATCGAGTGAGAAGCGAGATCTGCAGTCGATCTATATAGAGCTTGATCTCTCCCTTGGAAAACGGTCGTCTCAACTTTTCCTAGGCCACACGCAGGTCTCTCTTAAGTCGAAACACTTCGAGTTATCTAAGAGTGAGTGGGAAGGCCTGACTCAGGTGATCTCTGATACAAGTGAGACATTTCCAACCAATACCTACTTAAAGTCGACTGTAGACGCCGTTGCGGCCGCCCATCGCCAGCGGATGAAGGAGCATGAGGAATGGGAGTCGCGAATTCGGAAGCTCCGATCCAAGCAACTAGCGGCGCGCAAGGCAGAGCAGTTGGCGCGCGATCATGCAAATAAGATAGAGCAGGAGATGATGCGCGAACCCTCCGCTCTGCTCGTTCTTCGACGAAATCTAGAGCGATTGAAGCGCGCAACTACTGCGTCGTTGCGAAGCCGGGCAGCGCAGCAAGTTCAACGGGACCTTCTTGCTGATCTACCGATCTTGCGCCGTCCCCTGGAGCGACTCCGTACTGCGTTGGAGAGTAAGAAGGACTTCCCTATCCCAAGAGAGCAACTTCGATCTCAGCTTCGAGATCAGATTCGTCAAATCGAAGCGTCGATCAGTACTGCGCGAGAAATAGAGAAGACTCGGAGACGGGACAGGCAGTACTACGATCGACAGCTAACGGTCGAGCAGCAGCGCGAACCACTGCAGACGTTCCCAGTGGACGCCGACGGCAACAAGCTAAGGGTGATTATTCGACAGCACAGGATCGCGATCGAGAAATCCGTACAGCAGTTTAGGCGAACTTCACCAACCGTGAGCGAACTTCGCCGCTTCCTTCGATCTGTTCGTTCGACGCTAATAAACTCCGACCGGCTTCTTTCACACGATACAATCCGTGAGATTGTCGGACTCGCAAGTGACAAGATCATTCGAACGGAATATGACTCACTTCGCTTAAACGTGCCACTCGATGTCCTCCTTGCAACAGGGGAGAGCCTACTGCTATTAGGTGACGCCGGTGCCGGAAAAACGACGAGTCTGATGATGTATGCCCGTGGGGCGGCGCATTCAGACGACAACACGCCTGTCGTCTATTGCCCGTTGGCGCATGCAGCTCAGGCATGGAGAGAGTCGGGGCGCAATCCTGTTTCGGGCCACGCTCGCGAGCAACTAGAAGAAGGTATTTGCTTGTATCTTGGACGTATGGGGTTGTCAGTTGCGCCAGCCGAGCTTGCGTCAACGTTCAGATCTACTGGCGGAACATTGCTATTGGATGGATTGGATGAAGCACTGCGAATTGCGCCTTGGACAGTCGACGCGATCGGCTGTCTAGCTCGCGACTACCCGAAGCTTCAGATTGTCGTGTCGTCTCGAATATCAACGGGAATGGCAGAGAGGATCCCCTTCTTGGCGATGACCTTGCTGCCATTCTCCGATTCACAGCGAGCGCGCTTCTTACGAAACTGGTTTCGCGGCAAGGACAATCGTGCAGTTGGTAGGATTCTGCGCCATCTTCGAAACAATAGTGACTTAGGCGAGGTTGTTCGAACTCCGCTGCTAACTACAGTATTGTGTGTCTTGGCCGAGAATGGAGTTCCGCTACCTGATAGCGAGGTTCGTTTGTATGATGATCGTCTACGATTACTCACGGGATTTTTTGATTCTGTCAAGCGAATCCCTAATCGCACTCTAAGTCGACAGGACAACCTTGAGATAGTTGCTCGAAGACTTGCCTTCTTGTTGCACAGCAGAAATGCAAGAAGCACGTCAATGAATGAACTTGAGTCCATGTACACATCCTTGGTTTCGAGTGATGTATCTGAGAAGAACGTGGTGTTGGCAGTTAGTGAGCTAATTGATCCATGCAACTTGCTTGTTCCAATGACCGCGGGTGGCGAGCTTGGTTTTGGTCACTTGCGATACCAGGAACACCTTGCTGCTCGCGAGCTCCTGCTTAATCGCTCGATAGATATATGCTCATTGCTTCCATCGCCTTGGTGGCGCGGCGTCTTCGTGCTTCTGGCGAAGATGAGCCAAAGCATGTATTGGCTGTTCGAGTTGGCCTTTAACAATGATGCTTTTGACCCATCTTATGAGACCATGCAGGCGATAGTCGACTCATGCCCCGGCAGCGATCAGCGGGCGATGCAAGAGCTCCTCGATCGTGAGTTTGAAGAAGATACCTCTGATGACTTCGAGGACAAGAAGTGGTTGAGAGACGACGAGGTAAGTGATGATATTGAGAGAAGTGACCCCAGTCAGGATGACGAAGAGGATGGCGATGCCAATAAGGGAAAAGCAGATCAAGACGACAAGGTCGAAGAGGATGCGGAGCCGGATGTAAAGAACGCGGGCGAGCGAGAAGAACCACGGGGACGTACAACAACCTAGAAACGACAGGAGTTCTGGAACCCGTGGGGTGCAGCCGAATGATCGTGGCCGAATCCCGTGCTGGAGCGAGCAGGGATTGTGCGCCTGGCGGATCGCGAGGCGCGATCTCAGCCAGAGGGTCGACGAGGATCCCGTTCGCCGCAGGTGGTTTGGGCGATAGTCGGCTGTCGACGTAGCCAGATTGCTACGCCCGTAGGGTGCAAGCGCTCAGCCGCCTGGGGATTGCAGCTCGTGGCTGAGTCCCTTCTGGGATCCTTGACGCGCCGACGTTCCGCCATGCGCTCCCGCGCTCGCCGCCTCCTCCCGGCCGCCCGAGGCAGGTCCTGCTTCAGACGCCCCTGTTCGTGCCCTCGCTACGCTCCCCGGCCCGATGCCTCAGCTCATTCACGTCCTTGCCGTCCTCCTCGCGGGCTGGCTGAACCGCCACCAACAGCGCGTCCTCGACTACCTCCGCGAGGAGAACCGCGTCCTCAGAGCCCAGTTGGGCGAACGGAAGCTCCGACTCAACGATGACGACCGCGTCCGACTCGCCGTTCGCGGCGTCGCTCTCGGCCGGAAGCTGCTCGACGAGTTCGCATCCATCGTCACGCCGGAGACGGTCCTCCGGTGGCACCGACGACTGGTCGCGCAGAAGTGGACGTTCCCGACCCGGCAGCCCGACCGAAGGCTCGTAATGCAGCGCATCACCGAGCTCGTCGTCCGCATGGCGCGCGAGAACCCAACCTGGGGCTACGACAGGATGCAGGGCGCACTCAAGAGCCTCGGCCACGTCGTCGCGTCGAACACGATCAAGAAGATCCTGAAGCAGCACGGGATCGACCCGGCGCCGGAACGATCGAAGCGGACGTCATGGCGTCAGTTCTTGCGAACGCACGCAGCATCGATCGCCGCTGGCGACTTCTTCTCGACCGAGGTCTGGACGGCGCACGGCCTCGTGACCTACTACACGTTCTTCGTCATCGACCTTGCCACGCGAGCCGTCGAGATCGTCGCCAGCACTCCGAATCCCGACGATGACTTCATGAAGCAGGTTGCGCGCAACCTGACCGACTGCATCGATGGCTTCTTGCGAAAGAAGCGGTTCCTGATCCTCGATCGTGATGGCAAGTTCAGCACGGCGTTCCGGGGCGTGCTCGAGGACCATGGCATCCGCATGGCCCTCTGCCCCGCCAGAGCGCCCAACTGCAACGCGTTTGCCGAGCGATTCGTGCGGTCCATCAAATCCGAGTGCCTGAGCCGAATGATCTTCATCGGGCCAGGATCACTGCGAAGCGCGCTGGCGAACTACGCCGCGCACTACAACGCCGAGCGCCCCCATCAAGGCATAGGCAACGTGCTCATCGAGCCGCGCGCTGAGATCGCGACCGCAAGCGGACGAGTCGTGCGCGACTCACGGCTCGGCGGTTTACTGTCGTACTACCACCGCCTCGCGGCGTAGCCCTCGGGACACCTTTGACGGTCGAACAGCGCCGTAACCACCCGCGGCGACCGGTTTTTCGTCGATCTGTCGGCCGAGATCGCGCCTCGCGAATCAGCCAGGAGTGCAATTCCCTCTCGCTCCAAGCCTAGATTCGGCCACGATCGTTCGGTTGCACCCTACGGGCCTGGAGGCACGCCCGCCCCGGGGAGGAACGACTCTCCGAAGGCTTGCGAAACCGTTTCTAGGTCATTTCGTCTCAAACGAAATAACCTTGGAGCTTCTTGCGCCATCAATCGTGAACGTAAACTCTCCGACGTAGCGCGAATCGGCACTCAGTTTGTCCGAAGGAACAATACCACACACAAATGGATAACTCCAAGGATCAGCGACTAGCGTTGCAACGGCCTCGCGATCAGGCCCGCTTTGTTTAAATAGCATTCCCTTGAAGTCCACAACCCTTGTCCCATGAGGGTCAAACAAGAGCATCACTGGGAACCCGCGTGAGCCAAAGTCGTCAACGGGCTCATGCGGGTACTCTCGCTTTGCTGCGATCGGGACGCGACGCGAACCAGGAGCCGGCGATATTACAGGGCATGACCATCCCTCATTGCTAGGCCACGGTTGTTCGAATCCCTCAGCGACATCGATAACGGTGATGTCGTCAGGCATTTCATTCACTCCGACTCGATTCAGCGCAGGATTCATCAATGGAATCCGGTGATAGTATGATGATGCGAATGCGTCAATTGAAGTCACCACCGAGCCCCTCCAGATTATGCTGCGTCGCGCAGCCATTTGACCTTCTGGCGTTGAGCCTACCGCCCCCGCCTCCTGCGAGTGCGGATCGGTGTTTCCTGTCCACATGTTCAGGCGAAGATACTCAGCATGCGCGGTGCAGTTCCTAGACAGAATTGGATCGAAGTCTACTGAGCAAAGGCCATGCGAGGCGCGCCAACGATTGAGTCTAGAGAGTGCGGCGACTTTGCTTGGATGCTCGTTGATCGGCTCGATAATCGCAGCAAGTTCTGATCCATCCTTGGCAATAGACATTACACGCACTCGACTAGCGCCGATGACGAATTCACGTCGCAGCGGTAGCATCACGCTCGAATCATAAAGAGTACAGCCATCAATACTAAGTTCGTCGTACAAGCCGTCGGTATTGACATCAACAAGGCGCAGGAGATTCCCGCCGATTGTGTACTCCCATCCATTCGCAGCATAGTAGCGCCATATTCCACGATCGTCCAGAACGAAGTGTAGTCTCACGGATCTTGTGATGCCACTCTCTAGCCACGACAGCAACACATCGCTGTCAGATGCAACGGTCGTGACGAGATCACTCATCGGATTTGTTGCAAGTTCAAGTTGTCCACTTGAGACTTTCGTCGGAAAGCTCTGCCCCGCAATAATGATAGTCTCATCAACTAGGTGTACTGGATCACGGCTTGCATTGAGCTGGGTTGTAAGTGAATCATGCCACGTGATTTGCTTTCCCTTAAGAGTAGTTTCGCTCACACATGCTAGGAATATGGTGAATAGGATGGACATAGGACTATCGGGTGCCAGCGCGGCTAGAAGTACTGAGCATCCACCGAGCATGCTTCCTCCCGCGTCGTCGTTGTGATCCGCACATCTTGATTGTCTCAGATCTTGACCTGCCGTAGAAGAACCATTCCCCTAACTCAATGCTAGGAGCCTGTCCGAGTAATCCCAGTCCCTGCGCGCGACTTCCGTCGGCGCGGGTCGTACTTCGCGCGATGGCAAAGACCTACCGCGAATGGGAACTCGGGCAGCGCAGGCTCTTCCCGCCATCGGTGCAGGAGCTGGTACCCGAAGGCCACTTGGCGCACTTCGTGCGGGACTCGCTGCGCGAGCAACTCGACCCTGGCGCGACCCTCGCGACCTACCAGAAGGAGCGCGAGTACTCGCCGTGCCAGCCGACGAGGATGACGGCACTCTTGCTGTACGCCTACGCGCAGGGCGTCTACTCCTCGCGTATGATCCCCCGCTCCTGCGAAGAGCACGTCGACTTCATGCCGGTCACGGAGACGCAGAAGCCAGACTTCCGGACGGTCTCCAACTTCCGCAAGCGGCACTTGAAGGCGCTGTCGGGTCTCTTCGACCAGATGCTGAAGCTCTGCCAGAAGGCGGGAATGGTCAAGCTCGGGCACGTCGCGCTCGACGGCACGAAGTTCAAGGCGAACGCCTCGAAGCGCAAGGCGATGAGCTACGGCCGGATGGACGCGGCGGAGCGAGCGCTGCGGCAGGAAGTGGGCGCTTGGATGCAGCGGGCTGACGAGCAGGGCCGCGACGAGGACCGGCGCTTCGGTCGGGAGAAGCGCTGCGACGAGCTGCCGGACTGGGTCAAGAACAAGCAGGAGCGGATCAAGCGGATCCAGGCGGCGAAGCAGGCGCTGGAGGCGGACGCGAAGACCGCTGCGTCCGGCGCGAGCGATGACGACGAGCACGAGCCCGACGCGAAGAAGCAGCGCAATTTCACCGATCCGGTCAGCCAGATCATGAAAACGAGGGACGGCTTCAAGCAAGCGTACAACGCGCAGGCGGCGGTGGATGCGGGCTCGCAGATGATCGTGGCGGCGACGCTGACGAACACGCAGAACGACGGCTTGCAGTTGCTGGAGATCCTGCATCAGATCCGCGCGCATGCGGGACGGCGGGCGCGAGAGGTCTCGGCGGACAGCAGCTACTGCTCGGTCGAGAGTCTGCGTGCGCTGGCGCAGTGCAAGATCGACGGGTGCGTGGCGACCGGACGGCAGAAGCACGTAAAGGCGGCGAACGACGAGCGCTCGCTGACGACGTGGATCCGGAAGATGGCAGCGAAGCTCAAGCGAGGCGGCTGGCGCAGCAGGTATCGGATGCGCAAGGTGACGGTGGAGCCGGTCTTCGGGCAGATCAAGGAAGCGCGCGGCTTTCGCCGCTTCCTGCTGCGCGGCCTTGCGCAGGTGAGCGGCGAATGGCATCTGATCTGCGCCGTCCACAACCTACGGAAGCTGGCCGTCGTACGGAGTTGAAGTCCTCCGGGTGACTCCGTCCCGAAGAGGAACCTAACGTCAGCAACCTTAAACCCGGAGCACGACAGTCCGCGCCACCGATCCGGTCCGACACCAACTCGCGCGGATCAACCAGCGACGCTCCACTGGTGATTACTCGGACTGATTCCTAGTGACCAGTCCGGCCACGTCCTTCGAAATAAGCCCGCTCCCCGCGCGACATTCGGGTCTTGGAACACGGCTTCCAACCATTCCCCGGCCTGGTTGGATTGCGTCGAGTGTCACACTGCAGCCACCTGCCGGGGCGTCAGCGGGCACGAGGCCCGCAGACCAAGTGAAAGCGGGGTCGCTTTCGGAAACCCGTGTTGACCTGACAAAGACCACGACCCACTACCCCGAAGGTGTGTAACGATTGACGTCCCCTAACTGCGCATGAGATGACGTCGCTTGACAAGTGACCGGAATGCCTGCCCACTCTTGCGTCACGACCGATGCGATTACCTCATCGGTGAGCCGCGACTTGCGCATCGCCCGCCCTTCCCTTTCGGCAAATCTGAGGACTCCAGGCCTGATCGCAGCCTCGAATCCTGGGGACACATCAAGAGCAGTCATGCATCAACACACTCACGCCATGCTGGCCACGTGTTCGATCACCGAGCTTTCATCGCTTCTAGGAATACTGTCACTCTCCGTCCGGAAACTCCCTGACACCCTCAAGGGTGCGCACCTTAATTGAGCCTAGGGAATCGTTTCTTCCGGAGATTCTGACATCAGCTTCAGCGCTGCCCTCAGTGCCAGTAATAACCAATTCGCCACCACTCCGAGAGGATCGAATCAGGACCCTCTCGGACCCATTAGACATGAGCACAATCTCAGCCCGCGAAGGGGCTCTGCCCCCAATGACGACGGCATCCTGCCCGTCCTCACTTAAGACGTGTACCTCCCTCGCGTATACGGAGGAAGCCTTGAGATCTCGCTCTCCACTTGTCAACCAAATGAATGCTACATATAGGAAAGAGACGACGCTTCCAACTGCCATTCGCATCGCCACCCGAGATCGACGCTCAACCACTGCCAACTTGGCAACGATCTCTTGCAGCTCCTTCGTTTCACTCATGGTTGCATTCCGAGTTCCATTCTTGATGGGAATTCGATAACGTCCACCGTGTCCTAACTAGATTATCATGGAGGTCTCATCGCCTCAACTGACCTGAGTGCGCCTAACACAAAGAGCTGACCACGGCTCACCAGCACACCAAGCTGCAAGCCAAAGCGAGGGAGCCTTCGTGGATGTCGTCGCGGCGTTCGTAGCGGGTCCGTAGCCGGCGAAAGCGATGCAACCAGGCATTCGACGTTCGACCGCCCAGCGAAAGACGCCAAGGCCGGTGCCGTGCTGGGTGAGGCACGCCGGCTTGCTGCCAAGCGTGCAGGCGTCGCCAGCAACTCATCCCACGGCCGATGCCCATCTCCTGCGGCAGGTCTTCCCAAGGGATCCCCGTCTTCAACACGAACAATATCCCGGCCAGTACGTTGCGATCCGCCAAGGGCTTCCGCTCCGGATGCCGTCGTCGCCGCGCCTTCGGAGGCGGCAAGAGCGGTCGGATCACTTCCCACAAGGCGTCATCCAGGATCGGCTTTGCCAAGCCTCACCAGCTCTTTCCGCGGACGGAGTCCAACTGGGAGAGATCGGAGGAGCGGGCCGATTTTGAAGGGCGTTCTGTTAGGCGCTCTAAGCCAATTGAATCCTCGTATTCCTGGAGCAGCAGCTTCTCCAGCAATTCCCCGCAGCCGAGCCCAGAGAGTCGACGCAACAATTGGGTTCCGCTCGAAGCTACGCCGTCAGGTCCAGATGGACGTAGCTGAGTGCGTTGTCGAGCGTGACCTAGTTGAACCGCTGCCGCCAGGTCTCGATGTCGACCTTGACTACTTCAATCGTCTAGATGACCTCGCCGTCCAGCACCGCGTCGCGGTAATTGCCGTTAGAGCTCCAGCAGAACGCCGCACGAACGAACATCCGAAAACTGGGCCTGCGTCGCGGCCGCTGCCGTCGTGGCGCATTGAACCTTATCCGTAGAGGTAGTTTCATGAGCCCCGCCGACCGTCTTGGTCCCCGGGGAAGAGGGCCACCCAGCCCCCTTGTGAAATCACCTCTAGCCAGATGCGCTCCTCGTGCGTGGGGTCGCTTGCCATCCCTCGTCGCACAAGTTGCCTCATACCACGCCAGTAACCGCACTGGCCCCTGATGCAGGGGCCGCTTCACAATCATTGCACTACGATCATCACCTCGTCGTCGTACACCTCCGTCCCGCACCACCGCATCGCTTGCGCATGGCTGAAGACTCCAACGGCCCTTCACGCACTGCCTTCGAGCCGAGTTCGCACCCTCGCCACAATTCACCGCCGCGGCAACGGGTTCCGAAGTGCCGTGAGGCCCTCACCTTCAGAGTCGCAATGTCCAGCGGCTGGTCCTCGACCAGCCCTTGCAATCGGGGACTCTCCCGCTCGTCAGCCTAGTTTGCTGCCCGACCCTGAGCCGCCCTACTCGCTTCCATGAGCTATAGGCACACCGACACTCAGTCATACCTGGGACGCCCCCCGAACCAGTCGATTAGATCCTTCTCGCGAACGTAGCCACCCGTACCCGGTTCGCCGGGACCACCCGTCGCCGGACCACCGGAGCCACCCGTTGCCGGACCACCCGGCACGCCCGGGGGGGGAGCAACGGGACCACCGGGAATGCCACCACCGCCAGGAGGTGACGTTGGCCCGCCGGGGCCGGACGGCGTCCAAGCGGGAATCCCATAGTCGCGGTAACAGTCTCTTCTATCTCGCTCCGCCTCCCGAGCAATGCCCGACATGCAATCTCTGTACTCGTCTTCGCATGAGAGGGTCGCGGCGCCGGCAGCCCCCCCGAGAAGTCCTGGTATTATTGCTCCAAGACTCCCCCCCGTCGCCCCCCCGAGAATTATCAGCCCTACTTGCGCCTCCTTGCATCGCTTGAGACCGAACTTGCACCAGAACTCTCTCTCTTCCCTATCACGACGGATGCAACAGAGACATACCTGCAAGACCCTGTCCTTGATGCGCCCGAAAGAGGAACAGCAATCTCTCGTCATCGCGTCGTTCGTGCAATTCTCGCTTCCTTGACACTGCAAGCCAAGGGGATCCGCCAGCTTGATTGGCTGGCTTCTTACATACTCAAGCAAGTTAACTCCATCAACGTAGCCAAGATGATCTCTTTGCAGCCAGCGTTCAGGTGCATCGCTTAGCACTCGATTCCTTGCGTGATGCAGAGATGACGCTGTAACGGGGTCCTTCATGTAGCCTGCCCATCCGATTTCGTTTCCGCACATCGACAGACACGCCCTGCCCAGAGTGACCGCCGCCGCTGCAGCCTTATCAACTGTATCGACGTCTCCGTCGAGATCCGTATCACCCAGCAAATCATACAGTGAGCCGTTAATCAGAGCCTGGATCAGCGCTGAATCTGTACCATCGCACGAACCGCTTGCATTAACATCTCCCTTTGGCAATCCGAATGGGGTACCGTACGCAGAATAGCTACTCCATTCGATCATTTTGCCCTGCGCGCTCACAACCGACACAACATCTCCTCTCCAGCTCTGAGCATAGTGATAGAGCTGCTCGAGCACACCATCGGTCACGGTCGTCCAAGCTGTATTCGCATCTTTGTAGCGGCATATTACGCCGTTGATGTAGGAGCTTCTTCCAATTCCATTCGCACCGGCTTGCTGACTAACGAAGATCTCCTTCGGTGACGCGTCCGACCCCAAGTACGTCGCGACCAGCCGCCATTGTTCATCGAATGCAGAATAGAACCACATGTCGCTGCCGTTGACATTTCCGTCGGTGTTAGTGTCGGCGTGCTTTGCAATCAGATGGCCAAGCCCGTTGTAGTTGAGCTCTTCGACAAGGGCGCTTGATTGGCTCCTGATCTCACGGAGCCGGTTGAAGGCGTCGTACTTGTACTTGTAGCTCTGACCGTCGTCGGTCATGTTCCCGGCGGGATCGTAAGCGAGGGTGACATCGTCGCTCGCATCGCTGTCGAGATCCTGTTTCAGGAGCTCGTTGACGACGTTGTGCGTCCGCGTATCGTCGTGTTCGTCCGTCTCGTTGAAGTTCAGATCGCCGTCGAGGTCGAGTTTCGTTACATCCGAGTTACCGGTGTGAGACAGCGTCCACTGCTGATCGCGAGTCGTCGCGCTGATTGTGGGTACGCCGCCTGGGAAACTGACCGTTCCCTCCTTGGCCTCGATAATTCGGTCGAGGTCATCCATCGTGTACGCCACGTCAAATCCGGCGTGAACGTTGTTGTCGGTGGCGATGATGTTCGACGCCTCGTCCCAAGCGACATCGACGCTGAAGAAGTCGACATCTGTCGCGAGATCCTTCGTCCAGCGATCATGGATGCGGCGATTGAAGCGGTCGAGGTCACCGTAGACGCCGCTCGTCGTCAGCGAGTGCTGTTTCGAGAAAATCGCCGGATCGGGGCGGTCGTCGCCGATGACCGAGCCGACACCTAGATACTCGTACGCTGCGAGGACGACAGCGCCGTTCTTCACCTGGGTCACTCGGCTCGCGTCGTCGTCGTAGCTCGAGGACGAGCTGTACGAGTAGGTGAACGTCTTGATCGTAGTCGGGCCGCCACCGGGCGTGCCGCTGCCGCCGTACTTGACGACCATCGAAGTCCGGCGCAGTGCGTTGCGCCCTGTCGTGTTCTTCGCGTAGGCGTAGTCGACCTGGTAATCGTTCTCAGAACTGCTGGCGTCAACCGCCGAGTCCCGGTCCTCCTCGTAACTCGAGAGGTTGCTCCACTCGTCGTAGGAGTGGCGCACCTCGTTCTTGACGTTGCCTCCAGATGCCGCGTCGTACGACGTGACGAGGCTGATTTGACCGAGGTCGGTGTAGGTCGTCGCGATCCGGAGAATTGCGTTGTCGAAGCCATTGCCGACGGTGGTCACCTTTCGCGCCGTCTGCCGACCGTTGGTGTCGTAATCGAACTCGATGACGTTTCCGTCACCCGCGCTCGGCTCCTGCGTCTTGGTGTAGATCTGCGCGCCCTGGGCGTCGTAGGCGTAGAGCACGACGTCGTTGGAGTTGGTCGAGTCGGGGTAGGCGACCTTCTTCAGCAGCGCACCGGAGGCGATCTTGGAGTCAGGCGTCGAGCCCTTCGCGACCCCGTAGGTGTAGACCGTCGCCTGATCCGTCCCCGACGGCATGTCGGCCGTCATGGTCATTGTGTAGCCGGGCGTTCCGGGCGTCCGGCTCCAGGACCACAGAGTCGTCACATTGTCGTCCGTCCCGGAGGGGCCGCCGCTGTTCACGCCAGCATCGTAGTGGCGGACTTCCTTCGTCTTTCGGCCGGCAGCGTCGAACTCCGTCTTGGTGACGTGGCTCACTGTGGCAGTTGGATCTTGAACCTGCGCGAGCGTGCCATCGATCTCGTAGGTGTAGGTCGTCCGTAGAGCCGTCGACGAGCGCGAAGGCGCCGACAAACCGGTGCGATCAAACGTCGATCCACCGTAGGTGCCGTACTGCACTTCGTCCGTGACGCCCTGCAGCCCGTTCCAGTAGCAGGTGATTTGGATGCGGCCCTCGAGGTTTCCCGAGGTGTACTTGAGCGCGTCGCCGTCGGCGTTGGTGTCGAGCGCTCCGGTCGTCGCGCCTCCGCCGACGTCGTCGTAGAAGCGCTCGATCGCCGCCTGCATGATGACCTTGCCGTCGCTCGAGTCGAAGGTCGTCTGCCGTTCCTCAAGCACGATGTCGCCGCTCACGTCATCTGCGTCGGAATAGGAGGCGTCGTCGTCGTTCGCGAGTGTGAAGTGGTGCGTCTGGCGCCAGAGCCGATCGTAGAGACTCTTGCCGAGCTCGTCGCCGTCGACCTTAACGACCTGGCCGTCGGCGTTGAACCACTTGCTCGAGAGGAGCGTCGCAAGCTTGTCGCCGTTGCTGGTGTCGATCTTGTAGCGCGCCGTCTCCCAGACCCGGCCAAGCTCGTCGTACTTGGTCACGGAGAGCGCGCGGCGGTTAGTCGCCGTCGTTGCCGTCGGGTCGCTCGTCACGCTGAGCCCCGAGGTCGAAATGTAGAGCCCCGTCGCGGTCCGCCGCCCGAGGTTGTCGTACTTGTGCAGGTAGTGCGGTGTCGCCGGCCGCGTCTCGAGAATCGTTCGACCACGCGCGTCGTTGGTGTAGGTCGTGACGCGCTGGTTCGTGGTCGAGTCTTGGACATACGTCGTCGACGTGGTGACGTAGCCGTTGCCCTTGTCCGCGCCACCGTCGTATTCGATCGCCGCGGTCTTCACCATGTTGCAGGTGCCGCTGGTGTCACCGCCCGGAAACGCGGCGTCGTGGTCGTTCGTGCCGATCCAGGTCTCGGTGACGTGCCCACGGTAGTCGTACTTCGTGTAGTTGATGGTGCCGTCCGCGGCCTCCACTCGTCGCCGCCGCCCGAGGTCGTCGTAGCCGAAGGTCGTTGGGTCGTAGTGCGTGCCGTCGGTCCCCGGCTCCGAAGCAGGGATCGAGTAGTAGACCCGCGACTCGGTCAGCTCCGTGCCTGCGGCGTCGTAATGATGAGTCGTCATCCGCTTGACCGAGCCCGTGTCCACCGCCGTGATCGGGTCAGCGTCGGATTCGTCGATGAGACTCGTCAGAGCCGCGCTGGTCGAGTTCGAGGTGAGGCCGATGATTCCCGTCACCTCGACTTTTCCGGCGTGGTTGCGGACTTCGTACGACACCGGCCCGTAGTACGTCGTGCTCACCTTGTTGGTGAAGCCCTCGGTCACGAGGCGTCGGTCCGCGAGCATCGAGTAGTACTGCTTCGTCGTGTAGCTGTTCGCGGTCGACGTGTCGGGCCGCCCCTGCGCGTCGTACGTGAACGTGCTCTTTCGGTGAAGCTCGGTCCCGCTGCTCGAGAAGTTGGTCGGGATGGTGACACCGTTGAAATCCTGACCGCCGGCTGTGAGTCCGGTATCGGCGTCCTCGATCAGCTTCGTCCGCTGGCCGTTGGTGTACTCGTGGTACGTGATGTACCCAAGCGCCGTCTTCTCGAAGCCCAGCGTCCCGTCCTCGTTCCAGTATGAGCGGGTAACGTTCGACGAGTTCGAACCGTTGTTCGCCGTCGTCACCGCCGGCTGCGTCGTGGCGATGTCCTTGAGCGCGATCTGCTTCTTGCCGGTGACGTCGTGCCAGCCGTAGGTGTAGGTCCAGACGTTGCTGCCGGACGTGCCGCTCGTGACCTGCGTCGTGTACTCGCGGTCCGTGGCGACGATGGGCCGCGCCACCGTCGACTTGGTCTCGCCGCCGTTCACCTGGTACGAAGCGAAGCTGTAGGTCCATGAGCGATCGAGGTAGGCCGTCCCGCTGGTGCCAGCCTCGGTGTACTTGCGGTCCGTCGCAAAACCCTCGGTCGTGTTGCTCGAACCGACCAGCGTGTAGGTCCACACGAGCCCGACGCTGCTCGAGCGCGTGAAGCTCACCGATCCGTTCGTGTGCGTGTAGGCCGTGACCACGGAAGGCGTATCGACCTCGACCACGACGCCCTTGCTGTTGCGGTCGACGTAGGTTGCCCAGAGACTCGTCGGCGAGCTCGGTGCGCCGAGGGTCAGGAGGTAGGACAGCGGCTGACCCACCTCGTCGAAATACTGTGTGTCGTACGATCCGTCCGGGCGCGTCACGACGGTCCGGCTGTACCACTCGTCCTCGTCGTAGCCGGAGGTGTCATTGCTGTAGGAATTGTTCACCTCGTAGGCGTAGGAGTAGATGCCGCTGCTCGCTCCCGAGCATCCGCAGGCGCCGTTCGTATACGCCGTCGTGATCCGGTAGCTCGTGTCGTATTCGAAGTACGCTTCGGCGCTTGCCTGCAAGTTCTGCGTCGTCTCGGTGAAGAAGTCATTGTCGTAGGTCGCGTCGCCGTCGTAATCGTTGTTGCAGCCCTCGAAGCCGAGCACGAGTTGAAGCAGGTGCGGATAACCGGGGTTGGTCGAGGCGTTGTAGGAGGTGTGGGGCGAGTCGAAGTCGTAGTAGCGGTAGTACTTCGTCTGCGTGAGGGAGATGCCGGAGTCCGTGAGCGGCGTCGTGATCGTAACCGTCTTCAAGTCGCTGTTGTCGCCGTAGGTGTCGGCGTCCGCCGTGTAGTAGGTGTAGTCGACCTGGCCGACGGTCGCGGTGAACGGCGACGACGCCCACGTCCCGCTGGTCAGGATGTCGGCGACGACGGAAGTCAGCCGGTTGCTGCCGTCGTAGCTGTACGAGTAGCGCCGGTTGGTCGCGTCGTAGGCGACCGATGGCTTGCCGCTCGAGTAGCCAGTCGAGATCGCCGTGCTCGCCGTCGTCGCATCGCCGAAGAAGGCGACGTTGCCGGCCGGATCGACCAGCTTCCAGAGCTGGCCCTGAGCGGCGCTCGCGTCACCGTCGAAGTCGAAGAAGTACTCCTCGTTGCCGTTCTGGTCGGTGTAGACGTAGGTGCCCGGCTCGCCTCCGGCGTCCTTGTTGTGCTTCACGACGCCCGCCGCGCCGTTCACTCCGCGGAACTCCGTCTTGCTCGCGCCGATCCGCTTGAACTCGACGAACCGATCGGCCCCGAAGATCAGGCAGAGCACATCGGCCGCGTCGTCGGTCGAGTAGGTGCTGTCCGCGTCGTAGAGCCTTAGCTCGGGGTTGCTCGACTGGAACCAGTTCCTTCCCTGGTAGCCGGCACTGTCGACATGCGTGCCGCTGCCGTTGTCCTGGCGCGCGTTGTACGTGCGCCCGATGACCCAAGGGATCCCCTTAGCCGGCAGCGCGAGGTCGACATCATTGATCTCGTACGTCCCCTGGTCGAGCCAGAGGTCGCCCTGCTTCGCGCTGGTCCCGGACCCGTGAGCGAACGGGTTGCCGTTCATCGCCAGCCCGAAGTTGCCGCTCATGCGGCGAGCACCGTCGATCTGCGTTGCCCGCTGTCCGTATCGCGGCTGCACGCCCTGCTTGGGCGATGTCGCAGCCGGCAGGTAGGTCGTGAGCGAGGTCGAGCTGATCTCGAGGATCGCGTCCGGGTCGACGAGCTTGGTCGGCGCGGTCAGCACCGCGGTCACGGTCGTGCCACCGGCGACAGCGGCGAGCGCGCACAGGGCGGCGAGCGAGAGTTTCATCGGAGACCTCTTCTGGTCGAGCGCGGCGTGGAGACTCGAAGTGCCGCCGCGCGGACGGGAACGGCTTGGCTTTTGGGGATCGTGTCGACGACCGCAGACGAGCGAGAACGCGGGCTGGCAGTAGCGAGCTATTCGGGAGCTGCCGCAGCCTCTTCCCACGCGGTCTTCACCGCACCGAGCGTCGTGTCGAGGCACACCTTCGCAGCCGCGACCTCGTTGCTTGCCCGTACGGTGCCAAGCAGTGCTTGCAGGTCGGTGTCCGCCTCCTCGCCGAGCTTGGCCGAGATGCGCTCGTTCGAGAGGGCGTCACGGAGGTCGACCCACTCTTGCTGAGTCCGATCGACGACGCAGTACTCAAGCGGCAGCTCCCACGCGAGTTGGTTCGCGTGGATCCGCGCAAGCAGGTTGATCTGCTCCAAGGCGAGACCCTGCGTTCCGGCGTTGAAAATCGCGGCGAGCTGCACGGATCGAACAGCGGCGGCCGCGTCGGAGTCGGCCAGGACCGCCTGGCAAGCCGCGACTTCTTCTTGGCTCGCGAGCCCCGAGCGCACCTTGCGCACCAGCCGGTCGCGGGTCTTGGTCGCCTGGAAGAGCGCCTCGTCAGCCTGCGACAGGGCCGTTGGATGCTCGGCCAGCCAGCTCTTCACGCTCACAACGAGGTCGTCTGTGATGGTTGCGTCGACCCCGGCTGCGGCAAGCCGCTCCGGCTGCAGGCCCACGCGGTAGAGCGCGGTCGCGAGCTCCGGGTCGAGGCGGATCTTCTTGCGTTCGGGCGACGCTTCGGCGTCAGGGGCGGCAGCGTTTGCCGCTCCGGGATTCTTGGCGGCCTTCGCGGCCACCACCGGCGGCGCAGCGTCGGACGACGCTCCGCCCTCTCCGGCCCCGGATCCCACCGTCGCGAACGCTACCCCGCCCACGACGACAGGGAGCAGCAGTAACGCCGAGCGCACTCGAGAACGCATGCGCACCCCCACTTTGCTCAGAGCCGTCCTGGCAGACGGCAGCAACAAGCGGAGATCAGCGAAGGCTTCGCCGCGATCTCCCTACAGGGGTAACCGCTCGGCGCCTCGAAAAGGGGCGCACTATTTCCAAACTTTCTTGGTGGCTCGCGTCGTTCGAGCGAGCCGTCACATGTCGAAGCGTTTGATGAATCGCACGAGGATCTCCTTCGCCTCGGCCACCGCGCGCCCGGTCGTGCGTTGCGACGTGCCCTGCCGCTTCCCGATCGCGGCCAGCGTCTCGCCTTCGAGCAGCCATCGAAGCAGTGCATCTCGTTGCCGCTGCGTCAGTTGCGCGATCGCGCGACTAACGATCTCACGACGCTCTTGCTTCATCGCTGCCCCCAGCGGCTCATCCCCACCGGCGAGCAGCCGGTCGGCGACAAGAACTCCATCCTCTCCGCTCGGCGGCGAAAGCTGGTAGCCCACTGTCGCGGACCACTCGGCTTCCGCCTTGTGAGTGCGGCTGACATGACGTACGCGATCGATGACGCTGCTATGAGCTACGCGCCAAACCCATGATAGCAAACGACTTGCGTCCACGAAGCGAGCCGCCTTCGCCGCCCGCAGGACTCGCAGAAGCACCTCTTGGATCGCGTCGTCGAACTCCTGCCGACGGAAGTGCTGGCGCGCAAGTTCATGCCGAGTGATCTCTCGCGCGATCCGAGTCAGTGCTTCGACAAACTTCGGATCGCCATCGACGAGCGATCGCATCGACGCCGCCGGCTGAGTCCCGAGCGCCGCGGCCGCTTGCGCGAGTTGTGCCTGCTTCGGGTTCACGGGTAGTCCCTCACCGACACGCCGACATGCAACGTCGTGAGGCTGTCGAACGGCCACGAGCACCGATCGTTCGATCCGGGTGTTCGCGAACACTTGGTCATGTGGGCGGCCCCAATCGCGACAGGCTTGTCGGTCGGTCCGATTCGATAGCAGCAACTCGAACAGCGGGAACTTCGTCAACGCGTCACTTCCCAGACGTCATACGCGCGCGCTAACTTCCAAGTCATGCGCGTGTCACCCGATGCCGTTCACGGGTTTCTCCTTACTCGCCATCAAGAGGTGCGACGATGCGAGCCCTCTTGAGACGGATCACGTGCTCCCTCTACCTCGCGTCGATCGCGACCGCGCAAGGACAGAGTCAAGATGCGGCGAGCGCGAGCGCGACCGGAAGTCGTGACGCTGCTGAAGTGTCACAAGATGGTTCACTGCTCGCGGAGCAGATCGATCTCGCGCGTCTCCTCGATCTCTGCGCGTCGCGGCTGAAGCTCAACGTCGAGTACGACCCCGCGATCATCAAGGGAACGATCACCTTCCGCTTCTCGGAGGCCGTTTCCGACGAACAGCTCTGGACGCTCACGAATCGCCTACTCGCGAGCCACGGCTTCACGACGGTGCAGATGGCGGGCGAGCGCACGCTCTCGGTCGTGAAGCTCAGCGAGGCCGCGGGCCAAGCGCGGATCGAGGCGGGCGACCCCAGCAGCGCGATGTCCGGCTTCGTGCGCGTCCTTCACCGAGCGAGGGCACGTGCGGCGAAGGAACTCGTCGCCCCGGTCCAACTGCTCCTCTCAAAACCGGCGGGAAGCGTCACCCAGGCGGAGGGCAGCGACCTCCTGATCATCGCCGACTTGAAGCCACAGGTCCTGAAGGCGCTCGAGATCCTTGCCCTCCTGGATGTGCCGCGCGACTCGAGTTCGTTGACCGAGTACCCAACAGAGCATCTCCCGGCCACCGAACTCGTGACACTCGTCGATCGAGTGCTGACGACGCAGGCTGGCCTCGACGCGACGACCCCGGGAGCCAAGCTGGTCGCGACCCCGGACGAACGACGTGTCCTGATCGTTGCGGCGCCTTCTCAGGTCGCCCGGATCGTCGACCTCTTGAAGCGCTTTGACCAGCGCGAGGCGCAGACGAGCATCACCTACGCGCCCAAGACGTATTCCTCCCGGGAAGTGGTGCGACTCGTCACCCAGACGCTCTCGACGGACGCCAAGGGGAGCGGCGCACCCGCGATCCGCATCGTCGAAGACGAACTCACTGGCACGTTTCTCCTGCGGGCGACCGCCTCGCAGCACGCGCAAGTTGCAGAGCTCCTCGCCCGACTCGATTCCGCGTCGAGCTCGACGAATCGCCCGATCCGGTCGTTCAAGCTCCGCAACCGCCCGGTGGTCGAAGTTCTGTCGCTGATCGAGTCGCTCCTCGCAACTGGTGCGATCAGCGGCACTGCGGCCGCGTCGGACTCAGCCGCCACCGGACGGAACGCGCAACCGGAGAAGCCGCTCACCGGTGTCGAACGACCGAGCTCCGGCGTCGAATCGGCCGGAGACGAGCCCGCCTCGCGCGGCGATGGCAATCCCAAAGGGAGTGTCCGCTCCCTCACGACCGAAAACCTCTCCCTTTCCGCCGACGAGGGCACGAACACACTGATCGCCGTCGGCGACGGCCGGATGCTGGCGCAGCTCGAGCCCCTGATCGCGAGCCTCGACGTCCGCCAGCCGCAGGTGATGGTCGAGGCGCTGGTGCTGGCACTCACCGAGTCGGATGCGCTCGACCTCGGCGTCGAGCTGCAGAAGCTGGGCGTCAACGACGAAGTGATCGGCCGGGTCGCGTCGCTCTTCGGTCTCGGCTCACCGCCAGCATCCGGATCGACCCTTCCCGCTCCGACCGGCAGCGGCTTCCAAGGGGTCGTTCTCGATCCCGGTAGCTACAGCGCGATCATCCGTGCCCTCGAGGTTCTGAACGAAGGGCGCACGCTCACGATCCCGCGCGTGCTCGTCAACAACAACCAACAGGGTCGCCTCGACTCGGTCCTCCAGACGCCCTACACGAGCACCAACGCCTCGGACACCGTTGCGACTACTTCATTCGGTGGCACGGTTGACGCCGGCACGACGATCACGCTGCGCCCACAGATCGCCGAGGGCGACCACCTCCTCCTCGAGTACGACGTTTCGATCAGCTCTTTCGTGGGGGACTCTTCGGACCCGGCGATCCCGCCACCGCGCCAACAGAACAAGGTCGCGAGCACCGTCACGATCCCTGATGGTTACACCGTCGTGGTCGGCGGCCTCTCGATCGAGTCCGATACTCAGGCGACCTCACAGGTGCCGTGGCTTGGCGACATCCCCTTTCTCGGGTGGCTCTTCGAGAGCAGCTCGTCCACGAAGAGCACCACCCGCCTCTACGTTTTTCTACGGGCGGATGTCCAACGGGGGCTTGGTTTCGAGCAGCTCAAGTTCCTGAGCGACCAGGCGAAGGACCAGTCGGCGCTCGATGACGGCACGCCGAAGGTCGAGCCGAGGTTCATCAAGTGAGCGACGTGGCGACGACAGCGGCGCCGGCGGCGCCCGCGACGTGCGTCGATTCGCGGCTGGCGTCGCACGACTTCCTCCGCTTGATCCCGCGCGAGTACGCACGCAGCCATGCGCTCCTCTCCCAGGGCACGCTCCCTGATGGTTCGGAGCTGTCGGTGGTCGCGACGACGACCTCCCCGACTGCGATCTGGAACGCCTCCACGCGGCTGGCGCGCACGATCACGGCGGTGCCAGCCGAGGCGGAAGCGATCGTGCGCGCGATCGACGAGGCCTACGCCGCGGCAGCGCCGACGGCACGACCCGCAGTGGTCGAGACGCCCGCGGGCCCGTCGCTCGACGACCTCCTGCGCGAGGCGGACCAGGATCTGCTACGCACGCAGGGCAAGGGCAAGGTCGTGCAACTGGTCGATGCGCTCCTGTTCGAGGCGGTGGGCCGCGGCGCGAGTGACGTCCACGTGCAGCCGACCGACGACGCCACCCTAGTGCGCTATCGCGTCGACGGTGCCCTCGCCACGATCCGCACGATCCAGAAGTCGCTCACGGCGGCCGTGCTGAGCCGCATCAAGGTGATGGGCAGGATGGACGTCGCCGAGCGGCGCGTGCCGCAGGACGGCCGCGCGACCGTCACGATCGGATCACGCGCGATCGACCTGCGCATCGGCGTCTTCCCGACGAGTTATGGCGAGCGCGCAGTACTCCGCATCCTCGATTCGTCGCGCCAGGTGGATGACCTTGCCGGGCTCGGAATGCCGCCCGATGTCCTCGCGCCCTACCTGTGCGCCGCGAACCGCGCCGACGGACTGGTCCTCGTGACCGGGCCAACGGGCTCTGGCAAGACGACCACGCTCTACTCGACGCTCGCCAAGATCGCGGCGCCCGACCTGAACGTCATGACGATCGAGGATCCGATCGAGTACGACCTCGCCGCGACGGGGCTGCCGGTGAGCCAGTCGCAGGTGAACACGAAGAAGGGCGTCACCTTCGCGAGCGGGCTGCGCCACCTCCTGCGCCAGGATCCCGACGTGATCCTGGTCGGGGAGATCCGCGACGCCGAGACCGCACGGATGGCGATCCAGTCGTCGCTGACCGGGCATTTGGTCTTCTCGACGCTCCACACCAACGACGCCCCGAGCGCCGTCACCCGGCTGATCGACCTCGGCATCGAGCCATTCTTGGTGAGCGCCTCGCTTGCGGGCGTCCTGGCACAACGACTCCTGCGCCGCGTCCATCGCCCCTGTTCCGGGAAGGGTTGCGCGGAGTGCCTCGCGACTGGCTACCTCGGCCGGATCGGCGTTTTTGAACTGATCGAGGTCGACGACGAGATGCGAAGCCTCATCGCCCGCGGCGCCGAGCTCGGCGAGCTGCGACAAGCGGCGAAGGCGCGCGGGATGAAGACGCTGCTCGAAGAAGGCGCGCGCCTCGTCGCCGAGGGGGCGACGACGCAGGTCGAGCTCGAGCGCGTGATCCAGGGGGCACTCGAGTGAGCCTCTTCCGCTATCGCGCGGTCGCACTTGCCGACGGCGGCGCCGTCGCCCCCGTCGGCGTGCTGAAAGGCGAGCTTTCGGGCGAGAGCGCCGCCGACGTGCGCGCGCGGCTGCGCGCGGGCGGACTGCAGGTCCTGGATCTTGATCCGGTGCGCCCGCGCGTCACGCTGCCGCGACTCGGAATCGCATCGGCGATCACCGCGACCATCGACCGCCACCTCCGCTCCCGGCGCCACGCGCTCAAGGAAGAGGCGTGCGACAGTCTTGCGACGCTGATCGAGTCGGGCGTGCCGCTCGTCGAGGCGCTCGACACGCTTACGCGCGGGGATGCGGCGCGACAGCCGGCACTGCGAAGGGTGCTCGCGCTGACGGCCGATCAGGTACGCGCCGGCACCTCGCTCGCCGCGGCGCTGGGAGAGCATCGCGGCTGGTTCGACCCGGTCGAGGTGGCGCTGATTGACGCGGCGGAGCATGGCGGCGACCTCGCGCCGACGCTCACGACGCTCGCGGCCAGGCAGGCGAAGCGCAGCGAAGTCGGTCAGAAGATCGCGAGCGCGCTGCTCTATCCGGCGATCGTCGGCCTCGTCGGAATCGGCGTCTGGCTCTTCCTCAGCACGAAGACGCTGCCGGAGCTGGTGCGCATCCTCGAATCGGCGCGGGTCGAAGTGCCCCTCCTTACGGCGATGGTGATGGCGTCAGGGCGGTTCGTGGTCGAACACGCGGCCGTGATCGGACTCTCCGTGATCGGTGGGTTCGTCGGGATGTCGCTGCTGCTGCCGCGGGTCGGCAAGGCGATCGGCACGACGGCCCACCGACGCGTGCAGCGCACGACCCAGCGCCGGCGCTTCGCCATCGGCGTGCTTCGTCGGCTGCGACTGGCTCGCGCGACCGGCGCCCTCGCCGAGCTCTTGCGAGGCGGCGTCCCGCTGGTCGAGGCGTTGAAGGCCGTCGCCCCCACCACCGGTGGCGGCGCATTGCGAGCGTCGATCGAGCGCAGTGCGGCTGCGATCGAACAGGGACGGCGCTGGTCGGAGACGCAGGACGACGAGCGGCTCTATCCGGCCGAGTTCACGCGCCTGGTCGAGATGGGCGAGTCGAGCGGCGACCTCGCCCCTCTGCTCGCCCGCCTGGCGGACCGGATGGAGCGCAGCGCCGAGCGGCAGATCACCCGCCTCGCGTCGCTGCTCGAGCCGGCCGCGATCCTGCTGCTCGCCACATTGATCGGAATCGTCGTCGCGGCGGCCGTACTGCCGCTGACCCGGCTTCAGGGAGTCGTTTGACGTCGGAGATCGACCGCTGAGTCACGGATGAACCAAGCTGTCCAGGGAACGCGCGCGATGGTGATGAAGCCGATGAAACAGATGAAGCAGATGAAGCACACGCGAAGGTCGGCCGGCATGACGCTGGTCGAGATCCTGGCGGTCGTCGTAATCCTCGGAATCATCGCCGCGACGCTCGCGGTCAGCTTTTCAGGATCGTTCGGCAAGGCGAAGCACGAGCTGGCGAAGACCGGGATCGGGCAGCTGATCGACCGGATCGAGATCTTTCGGATCGAGAAGGGGGCGTGGCCGACCAACGACTTGGGCCTCAAGGCGCTCTCGGACGGCTACGCCACTCCCACCGAGCCCTTCTACGTCGAGCCGTCAAAGTTGCTCGATCCGTGGAACCGTCCCTACTTCTTCGTCGCCCCCGGTCCTGACCTGCGTCCCTACGAGATCGTGAGTTACGGCGCCGACGGCGCTCCTGGCGGCCAGGGCGAGAACGCCGACGTCACGTCGGTCGACCTGCGGAAGACCTGACGGAGGTCGGGTTGTGGCGTGAGGGAGTACGGCAGCAGTGATGGCAAGGACGCGACGAAGCCAAGGTCTGACGCTGATCGAAGTGCTCGTCACCACGGTCCTCTTGGGGCTCGTGTCGGCGGCGCTCCTCGGGATGGCGGGCGGCGAGCAGCACGAACGCACGCAACTGCGATCGCTCGTCCGTGAGTTGCGTGGCCTCGACGCACGAGCGCGTCTCGTGGCGAGGACCGGGGAAGCGGTCGAGCTGTCGGTCGACGACGCTGCCCGGAGCGTGGTCGTGCGAGTCGCGCGAGGAACCGCGCCGATCGCAGAGCGGACTCTCCCTCCGGAAGCGAAGTGCTCGATCCGGCGCGACCGGGTCCATCCCGTGCGCCGGATCTCGTACGACTCGACCGGAGCTTCTGGCGACTACACGCTCGACATCGCACTCGGACACCACCAGACGCGGCTCGACATCGCTGGGCTCACGGGCTGGATCACGGAGACGGAGGCTTCGCCGTGAGCCGCGCCACTACGGGAATGACGCTGCTCGAGGTGGTCGTCGCGGTCGCGCTGTTGGCGGTGATCGCCATCGTCGTCCTGCCGATCCTGGTCGACGCGACCAAGGCCACCGCGCCGGTCGTCGACTCGATCGAGCCGAGCGAGCTGCGCGCGTTGCTCGACACCCACCTTGTCGACGACGCCGCCATCGCGTCGATCCGGAGAGCCCACAATCTCGATCTCACGCTCGGCGACGAGGACGCGCGCCGCACTGTGCGCCTCAAGTGGCTGCGCCGAGACGACGCTTCCCGACCGCACGACTGGCTCGAGGCGACCTGCGGAAGCACGCGCGTGCTGCGCTACGTGAGCCGCCCGAGCAGCAGCGCAGACTCGGCCACGGGTGAGAAGACGAGCGCGGGCAGCAACGAGGCGCGCCGATGAGGCGCACCACCTCCGGTCTCACGCTGCTCGAAGTCCTTCTTGCGGTGGCGCTGCTGGCGTCCGTCGTGACGGGGACGTCGTGGTTCCTGCGCACCGCGGCACAACGCGCGCTCACGACTTCGGCGGTCCTCGACGAGCGTGCGGCGGTCACCGCGCTCTTCGCCGCGATCGAGCGCGACCTGCTTTTCGGAGACTCCGAGGGCCAGGCCGTCGCCGGACGCCCCGGAAAAGTGGCGACCAACGCGAACGGTTGCCTGATCGCGACGCGGTCGACGACGGCACCGGTCGGTGCAGTCGTCCGCGAGTACACGTGGCGTGCATCCACCAAGGAAGTGCTTAGTGCGGAGCGACCGCGACGCGGAGCGTCTGGCAGCTCGGACGCTGCCGCAACTCCAAGCGTCGTGCTGGGTTCCGTCACGCGCTTCGAGGCCTCGTTCGATCCGAAGGCTCGCTCCTTGAGCGTCGTCATCGAGCTGGCGAATGGGAAGCCGATCGCGCGCGCGTGGTACCTCCAGTGATCACCCTCACGCCATTCCAGTCGACCCAGGGAACGCCACGAGGGCGTCGCCGCGGCGCGGCGCTGCTCTTCGTGCTGGCGGCGCTGGCCCTGCTCATGCCCGTCTGCCTTGGTCTGTCGCGCACCGTGGCGACCGCGGGACTCAGCAAGCGGGTCGAAGAAGACGTGCGCCTGGTCGAAGACCTCCTCATTGCTGCGGACGGCCCGATCCAGGAGTGGCTGGCCGACGAGGCGGGATCGCTCGTCCTTGCGCCGGATGCGCCCTATCCCGCGGCACTCGTGCTCCACGATCGCTTCGACTCGAACGGAGTCGACCGCGAGCTCACCATCGTCGCCTGGGATCAACTCGGGCTCGTTCCGCTCGCGCTTACGAGGAGCGCGTCGCCGTTGCGGCTCACGCTGCCACGCGACGTGACGGCGCGGCTCGATCAGGGCCCGCGAGACGAGGAGTACCCAGGGCTCGACTGGTTTGTCGGCGGCGCCGAAGGCGGGAAATCGCACAGCGAGTCGCCCTTCCCACCGCGTCCGGAAGTCCTTCTCTCGGGTGAAGAGTGCGAGCTTCGATGGCCGTCCTCGTCATCGACTCGTGTCGGCATGTCGATCGCGACGCACGGCAGCGGTGCCATCAACGTCAGCACGGCACCCGCTCCGGTAGTCGACGCTGCGCTGCGAGAACTTGGGCGCGGTGGACTGGATCTGATCCTCGACGCGCGACGGAAGGGCGAATCGGCGCCGGTGCCGCCCGCACGAGCCACCGCCCGGCGAGACGAACGGCCAGCGTTCGAGCTCGCATCGAGCAGCGACTGTTTCGCGTTCCGGATCGATGCACGCGCCGGACGCGCGAGCCGGAGCTGGTGGTCGATCTACCGATTGCAGGAAGGAAAGTGGCGGCTTGAGCAACGCCTCCTCATCACTGGCGACTAACGCCTCGCCCGATCGGCGAAGCATCTGGCAGCGCCGCTTCGCGGCGACCTGCGTGGGCGGTGCATTGGTTGCCGGCGGACTGATGCTCTGGGCCCTTGCTCCGCTGCCGGTCCAGTTCGATGAGATCGCGATCGTTCGCCAGCCGATAGCGGCGACATCGAGCTCGAGCGAACCGGAACGACCACGAGTGCTCGATCGGCAGCCGTTCACACGGCAGCTCTGGTGGACACTTCCGAAGCCCACAGATGCTGCCGCCAACGAGGCCGCAGCCAAGCTCGCCAAAGAGTCGCTGCCGCTCGAACTCGATCTGATCGGCGTGAGCGACGTCGACGGGACACTTGTTGCCGCCCTCTACGATCGGCGGGCCGACCGCCTCCGGCTCGTGCGTCAAGGCGAACGGTTCTTGGAAGCCGACGTGGCCGAAGTCACCCGCGAGCGCGTCCGACTGACGCGGCAGGATGGCGAGCTCCTCCTCACTCGTAGGAGGCCGGGGCCATGAGCACCGCTGCTACTAGCTCGGCACCCGCGGCCGCACGGCTCTCGTGGCCCGCGGCGCGTTTCTACTTCACCCTGCTCGACACGTCGCGGCTGCCGAAGGGCGAGAGGATCACCGACGAGCGGTTGAGGTACCTCCTCGAGCCGGAGCTCCCGGAACCGCTCGAGGAGGTGCACGCGGTCTTCCGGCGAATCGGCGACTCGAAGTGGATCGCGTGCGCGGTGTCGCGACGAACGCTCGAGTCGGAGATCGCCCCCGCAGTCGTCTCGCTCACGCCTCAGGATCTCCCCGAGGTGATCAAGGCTGCTGCCGCGGCACCGATCGCTGCGGCCGATCTCGAACTCCTTGTCGGAGAGTACGAGCCGCGCTCGGTTCGCGCATGGCGGCGCCGCTGCTCGTATGCGGCTGGCATCGGATTGCTCCTCGTGCTCACCATTGCGCTCATCGGCATCGAGCGACGCATCGACCAGGCAACCGCTGTCGCCGCCGAGCTTCGTGCGCGGCGCGCGTCGAAGATTGACGCGGCGCTCGGCGCCGCGAGCGCCGCCTCGCCGCTTCCGCCAGAACTGCGGCTCCTCGCGGAGCTGCGTGCCCTGCGTCAGACCCGCCGGCAGGGCGACACCGTCCCGCCGACACGAGACGCGACGGACGTGCTCGAAGCCCTCCTCGCGCGATGGCCCGAGGCGTTGCCAACCCGCACCGATGCGATCGTCGTCTCCGACTCGGCGGTCCATGTCCGCGGCACGGTCGCCGAGAGCGACGCGGCGCAGGCGCTCGCTTACGCCACGACGACTCTCAACGACTTCAAGGCGGCGTTTCCTGCCGTGCAATCGGCGCCGGGGGGCTGGCGCTTCGGCCTCGAGTGGCGCCGCGACCCCTCGGCGACGGAAGGCCGGCAATGACGACCGTTCGAGCAAGTCTCGTCGTCGGCACACTCGCGGCGCTTGGCGTGTTCGGCGGGTCCCTGCGCGCGCGCGTGCTGCTCGACGCGCAAGAGGCGGTGGCCGTTGAGACGCGCTCCCTGCAGCAGACAGGCACCGACCTCGTCGAACTCGCCGAGCTGCGCTCGCAACGCGAAGTAGTCGCCGCCGCGAAGCGTCCCACCAACGACGTCATCGCCCAGGTGAACGCCGTCCTACGCGACGCCGGGATCCCGTCCGCGCGCCTCAAGGCGCTCGAGCCCGAGGCCGACGTGACCCTCGCCGGCCGCTATCGCAGCCAGACCCTCCGTTTCGCCCTCGAACGACTCTCCCTGCCGGAAATCGGAAGCTTGCTGTCGATCTGGCGCGCAGCGGAGACCGTCTGGATCCCGCGCTCGATCGAACTGACGCACGCTACGAGTCCCGACGGGTCGAGCCTTGGCTACGACACGCGCATCGTGATCGCCGCGACCTACCTTTCGGATCTCGCCCCGGAGACTCCCCGATGAAACTCCGTAGTCACGCGTGGTGCTGTTCGGTCGCGATCGCGCTGCTTGCGACGATGGGCGGCTGCTCGAGTTCGGCGCCGACCGGGCCCTACTCGGCCGCTGACCCAGATAGTCGTGACGCCTCGCGAGCGGAACAGTTGACCCGCGAAGCAGTCGACTGCGCGGACGCCGACGTTGAGCACTCCGAGGAGCTTCTGCGTGAAGCCCTCACCGCCGACCTCTACCACGGCCCCGCCCACAACAACTTGGGAGTCCTCTACTTCCGCCAGGGCAAGCTCTACGAGGCTGCCAACGAGTTCGAGTGGGCGCGCAAGCTCCTCCCAGGGCATCCCGACCCGCGGCTCAATCTCGCCCTCGTGCTGGAGCGAGCGGGCCACGTGGCGGAGGCGTTCTCGGCCTTCGACGCCGCGCTCGAAGCTGCGCCGGAGCACATGCCGACGATGCAGGCGTACGCCCGACTTGCCGTCCGTGACGGACGCCGCGAGGAGCGCGTTGCCTCGCTGCTGAAGTCGATCGCGCTGCGCGGCGAGGACGAGTCGTGGCGGACGTGGGCGCGGCGCGAGGTGTTAGCGCGGGCCGGAGACAGCGCGGCGGACGGTCGCGAATGATCGAAGCGAGGCCTCGCCCCAGGGAGGTCGATTCGATGGTGACCTGAACAGGATCGCCCCGCGGCTGAATTGTGGAGGTCGAGATGAACAACTTCCACCGCTCCACCTCAACGGCAGCCGTGGTCACCCTGCTAACCGACAGTGCATGGTTCGCGCGACTCGCGACCGCGCTGTTCACGGGGGACACCGAACTCCAGCGCAAGGCGCCCAAGTGGGCATCTGTCGCGACTCCGAGCGAAGCGATCGAACGCAACGAGCTGCGCCTGACGCTGCTCAACGATGTGCTCTCCCTCGACGAGCCCTACCGCAGCGCTGTCGCACTTCGTTTCCTAGACGTGCGAGACACCGCAACGATCGCGCGGATCGCCAACGCGGACGAGTACACCGTGCGTTACCGGATCCGCGAGGGCGTAGCGCGCTTGCGTGCGACTTGCGCTACGTGATGAGCGGAGATGCCAGGCGGCAGGAGGAGCATCAAATGAACGAAAAGATCGAGTTCAAGGTGAAGGGGTCTGCCGCTGAGCCCTACCTCGTCACGTTCGTCCGTCCAGCCCCCGGACAGCTCCACGCCTACTGCTCGTGCCCTGCCGGATCGAACGGGCAGCACTGCAAGCATCGAACACAGATTCTCGAGGGGGACGACGACGCGGTCGCGCCCGACAGTCGCGCCGACGCCGCCACCGTCCGCGAGTGGTTGGCGGGCTCCGCGGCGGAGAAGCACCTCCGAGCACTTAGGGCTGCTGAAGTCGAGGTCGAGCGAGCGAAGAAGGCACTCCATACGGCGCAGAAGGACTTCGGGCGCTCCCTTCGCGGCTGACGGCTACTGGTAGAGGCGGCGGCGCGCTCCACGTCACCCAATCCAGCGTGTCTGATACAGTCGTTGGCGATCCCTCCCGTCTGCTCCCTTTCGTATGGGGGCACATCTTGGCTCGTCGCAAGCCTCGCGTCTCGCCCTCTGCGATCGCCTCGATCCGCGCGCTCTTTCAGCCGCCCGCCCAAGGCTTCCCGCGGTCCGGGAAAGCTACCCAAGGTGAAGCTCGACCATGTTCGCCCTGCCAAGTTGAAGCGTGGTCCCGGTCGTTCACCGAAGGTCAAGGTCGCTCGCGCGCCCGCCGCCCGCTCTGCTCCCATAACGGCACCGAAGGACCACATCGCACTCCGCGCAGCGCTGACCGACGCCACCGCACCGATGAAGGCTGGCGACATCGCGACGAAAGCGATCGACGGAGGCCACCGGACCACGAACTGACGGCTTTGCCCCGAGATCGGGTGCCGCCTCGCCGAGACCGGGCTGTCGAGATCTCGACGGAAACGAGCAGAATGTCGCGGTGCGGAGCAGGGATAGAATTCCGCCTGCTGGCGGCCACGCTGGCTGGGGGGCCCTGCTGCACCGTCAATTGCCATCCTTCGAGGTAACATATGCGCTACCAATAGCCATGCTGGATGTTCACGAGTCCCTGGACGAAGACGGCTCCAGCCACTCCGCGGCCTGATCCGCCGATCTCGACCCGTTGGCAGCGGCCAAGGTGACCGTCGTTCTGACGCCTTCGGGAAAGGGAGCCCCGCCCACGCCAAGGGCGTCGGGACCGCGTGCTGGTGGAGCACTGGATGGACTTCGGCCCAGCCTACCGAGTGTATCTCGGGCTGGATGGCGACGTGGTGGCCGCAGGTCGTGACCGCCGGACTCTGCTTTCGGCCACCACGTCTCCTACCCGGCTACGCTAGCCGACAACTCGATTAGAGGGCAACATTGGGCACAGACGAGCTTCACTTTGACGTAAGCACTGGACTAAAACGTGTGCTTGGTCGAGAGCTAATCACCGACGACGAAGTCGCGATCTTCGAGCTCGTGAAGAACTCCTTCGACGCGGGTGCAGACAGCGTACGACTCTACTTCGGCGACGACACTATCGTCATCGCGGACAACGGCTCTGGGATGTCCTACGAGGACCTCACCGACAAATGGCTGTTTGTCGCCTACTCATCGAAACGGGGCGACCGTTCTGCGGATGACTTTCGCAACATCGCCGCCGACCGACGTCACTACGCAGGCAGCAAAGGCATCGGTCGCTTCTCATCAGATCGCCTCGGCAAGAGAGTAGTCATACAGAGTCGTCCTCGCGGGCGGGAGAAAGCAGTCCATCGCTTAACCGTTGATTGGGACCTCTTCGAGAAGGACGCAAAGGAACACTTCGAACAGGTTCCGGTTCAGTACGCAGAGCAAGACGAGTTTAAGCTTCCCCGTGAGCTGCGTAACTTCGAAGCAGCGCTTAAGCACGGAACGGCAGTCACTATCCAGCGTCTACGGCGTCCATGGCCGCGGCAGCGCATCCTTGATCTCAAGGCTTCGCTAGCGAAACTCATCAACCCGTTTGGAGAAGAGACGGACGGCTTCGGCATCCACATCACAGCACCGGACGAGGCGGTCGAAGACAAACGGCTCATCGCGCTGCACGCCAAGGATGGTGAGAAGCCGCTGCCGAAGGATGTGGTCAACGGGCAGATTGGCAATTTCATCTTCAAGACGCTGCAGGACAAGACGACGTTTATTCGCGTCACCATCGATGGCGATGATCTACACACGACACTCACTGATCGTGGTGAGATCATCTACCGCATCGCCGAGCCCAACCCATACGATCATCTGGGGTCCGCCGACTTCAAGTGCGAAATCTATTACCTCAATCAATCGGCGAAAAACACATTTACTCGACGTGTGGGCCTGCCATCGGTTCAGTTCGGGTCCGTCTTCCTTTTCAGAAACAACTTCCGCGTCTATCCAATCGGCGAAGACGGTAACGACTGGTTTGGCTTCGACCGCCGCAAGCAACAAGGCTACGCGCGCTTCCTCGGCACTCGCGAAGTCATCGGGCGGGTCGACGTATCGGGGTCAGACGACGACTTTCAAGAAGCGTCCAGCCGAAACCAAGGCCTGATCGAGACGCCTGCCGTTGCGCAGTTGCATAAAGCAGTCATGGAGCACTGCCTCAAGCGCCTCGAAAAGTACGTGGTTCCAGTGTCATGGGTCGACAAGGCCGATGCGAACACCGACGATCTTTCTCGCCTCATGACCGACCCCGGTAGGGCGCGGGTCTCCGCGGCAGTCGCGAACCTCGTGGACAACGAGAAGGTGCGCCTTCTTGAGTACAGCAAGCGACTGGTCGATCTGATCAACGAGCGCTCAAGCGACTTCGAAACATCGCTGGTCAGTCTGCGTGCAATCGCTGAGAAGGCGGGCGACAAGAAGATGCTGGCCCGGCTCGACGCCGCAGAACGCCGCTTCGACGACCTACGGAAGTCGGAAGCCGAGGCGCGGAAGGTCGCCGACGAAGCTCTAGCCGCCGCAGAGGCGGCAACGCGTCGTGCGACCACTGCGGAAGCGGAAGTGGAGACGGAGAGGCGGCGCGCGCACTTCCTGGAATCGTTCGTCAATGTCGACTCCGCGACGATCCTCAACCTCCACCATCAGGTCACGATTTACGCGGTCGACATCGCGCAGCAGATCGAGAACTTCCTCACCGAAACCGCCGGCAAGACCTCAATCCCCCGTGATGCGATCCTCAAAACACTAGAGCAGATGGCCTTTCTCAACCGGAAGGTCATGTCTATCACCAAGTTTGCGGCCAAGGCGAATTTCAAGCTGGACTCGGAGAGGATCGAGACCGATCTGGCTGCTTTTATCTATGACTACATCGAGCAAATCGCTCGCACGACTGGCAGCGCACGGCTGCAAGTCTCAGCCGAGAATACTCACCCTGGGATCAAGCTCCGCTTCAATCCGATCGACGCTTCGATCATTGTCGACAATCTGATTAGCAACGCCAGGAAGGCCAAGGCATCTCGAATCACGTTTGTGCTGACGCAAGAAGACAAGAGTGGTCTGACGATTCACGTCAGCGACAACGGGCGAGGCTTAGGCCCGGGAACGAACCGCTCGCGCATTTTTGAGATGGGGTATACGACCACACAGGGATCAGGCCTCGGCCTCTATCACGTTCGTCAGGCGCTCGGCGAAATGGGAGGTAGCATCGAACTCGACGATCAGGTGCAAAAGGGCCTTGGCTTCGTGATCAAGATCGCAGCAAAGGGGAAAGCTCGTGAGGCTTGATTTCAACGTGTTGTGGGTCGATGACCAACCGGCCAGCGTAGCCAATCAAATCAAAAGCATCGCATCGCGGATGTCTGCCGAGGGATTTGAGTTCAAATCGCGGCAGTGCACAACGCTTCAACAAGTCGAAGCGGCTGTATCCGAAGACGTTTTCACCGATGAGGTCGACCTGATCCTTGTGGACTGGGACCTGGGCAACGGCGCGCACGGCGAAGATGCCATTGAGCGCATTCGAGATAAGGTCCAATATAGGGACGTTGTTTTCTACTCCGGCCTGACGCCAGTTGACGATCTAAGGAAGAAGGCATTCGACAAGAAGCTTGAGGGGGTCTACTGCGCCAGCCGCGAGGGCTTGGTTGACGAAGTCGTCGGTGTCTTCGAGTCGCTGATAAAGAAGGTTCTTGATCTCGATCACACGCGCGGCATCGTCATGGGCGCGACGAGCGATATCGATCACATGATCAATACTTGCCTGACGTTGGCGCACGGCAAGCTCGATGACGGCGGGAAGGCGACGTTCATCGAAGAGGCAATGAGTCGCGTTGCCGAGCAAGTGACAAATATCTCCAAGCAGGGCGAGAAGCTCAAGGCCGCGCCGAGCGTCGAAGCGCTATTCAAGGCTCACATGCTGTTTACGTCTGACCATCGACTCCGCATGCTCGCAACAATCCTGGGCATGAAGGACTTTCAGGCCCACGCAGCAAGCGTGGCCACTATCACCTCCTATCGCGAGCGCGTTGTGCGCGACCGCAACACGCTCGGTCACGCTGTTTTGGTTCCAGCGGGCAAGCCGGACAGCGTCGTAAACGATAACGGTAGTGTCGTCAACATTGGCCAAATGCGCGAACTTCGGAAACTGATTTTGAGCCTACGTGCCGACTTCCGCGCGCTGCTGAGCGCCATGCAGGGATAACTTTGGCTTGCCGTGGACCACGGCTGCGGCTGCGGTGACCTTGCCCTTGAGTAGGTCAGCTAACGCCTCGCCAATGGCGCGTGCGACGAGCGGCGGCACCGCATTCGCCACTTGTGTGAACCGCGGCACCTCTTGCTTCCGGAGATGACCACCGGTCGTGTACTTGCCTTGGAATGAGTACCAGTCCGGGAACGTTTGGAGCCGTGCATTCTCGCGGACAGTCAAGGTCCGTGGCTCTGAGTAGTGCAGAAGGTCGTCGGGCATGCTTGTGATGGTGGGCGAGGGGCGATCCGGATCGAGCACTCGTAACGCCATTTTCTTAAGGCCAAAACGCGCCCGCATTTCATTGCCAATGCTCGTATTGAGTCGACCTTCAGCATGGCTTCGCTCGATGATCTGCTTGAAGCGGTTTGCAATATCATCGGCGTGACGGGCCAAACGAAGGTCTGTCGCTACTTCACACCCCGCGTTCATTAGCCTTTGAAAGTGCGTAAGCGGACCGGCGTAGCGCGTCTCGTCGAACCCTCTGCTTTCCGTCGACGGCTGCGTGCCGCAACGCCCAACCTCAAGGTCTGAAATCGCCGAACTCGATGACACTGGAGTCGTTAACCTCAGAGAGCGCACAAATGAGGGAAGGCGGCTGCTGAGATGCTCGAACGGGTCTGGCACTCCGAGTTCGGAACGGAAGGCCAGAACAAAGTAGCGCGTGCGAGCCTGCGGCACACCAAACATTGACAGGTCAAGCAGCTTCTCATGCACCGCGTATGCATCCGACAGCCGAACCCTGAGCGCTTGCGAAAAGTTCTTGATCTCGTCGCCCGAGGTAAAGTCGAGCGTGAAGCCCCGAACGTTCTCGATCAAGACCGCCTTAGGCTTGATGATATCGACGAGGTTCAAGTAGGAGGCGAACAGTTGATTGCGCGGATCATCATGCTTGCGGCGGCCTGCTGTTGAGAACCCCTGGCAAGGCGGCCCGCCGACGAGCACATCGACGACGCCGGCGAGCGCTTCCAGTTGCTTACGATACGTGCTGAGCAGTTCGACGACGCCGATCGGCTCCTTCGGGAGCCAGCGCGGCCAGACGTACTTGTGAGGCGAGTTCCTCGCCAGCAAGTTGGCTTTGAGGGTGGCGAAGGCAAACTTGTCGCGCTCAATTGCGAAGCGCCCGGTCCATCCCGCCTGCATCAAGCCCAAGGACAGCCCTCCGCACCCCGCGAAGGCGTCTACGAACGTCAGTGGCTTGGTCGAAGCTCGCGGCATCCTCTCTCACTTCTACGTTGTTGGTTGGCTTGGCCTGTTCGATTATTGCCGGGCCCCTTCGAAAGAGCCAGGCCGAAGTCCGAGCCGCCACGCACGCAGCGGCACTCGCAGCGACCAACTTCTTGACGCCACCCCGGGGCAACCGAGGTTGCGTCTGTCTATGGACGTCATCTCTTACGCAGTTAGGGGACGTCAATCGTTACGCACCTCCGGGGTAGTGGATCTTGGTCTTGGTCAGGTCAGCGCGGGGTTGCCGAAGGCGACCCCGCTTCCGCTTGGTCTGCGGGTCTTGTGCCCGCAGACGCCCCATGCAGGGGGCGCGCCTCACGCGCGAAGTTGCTGCTCGAGATCGCGCAGTCGGTAGCTCTTGCCCTTGATGTTGAAGACGTGGCTCTTGTGCAGCTGGCGGTAGAGGATCGCGGTCGCGCGCACCTCGTCGCCGGCGAGGATCTCGGGCCAGTCCTTGATGCCCTTGTTGGTGGTGATCAGGATCGAGCCCCTCCCGTAGCGCCAGCTCACCAGCCGGAGGAAGAGGCTCGCGTTCTGGCGGGTCATCGGCTCGAAGCCGACCTCGTCGATCACCAGCAGCGCGACGTTGACGTGTTTGCGCCGCCTCAGGCGCGCCGGGCCGACGTCCGCGTCGCGGCGCATGGCCGCAAGCAGCTCTTCGAGCCGGAGGAAGGCCACGGAGAAGCCGGGCCCAATGACGCATGACGTCCCGCCAATAGCGCACCGCGACGGCAAACCGCTGTCGGAAGTTACAATCTGGCTGCGCCGATCATTCCCGCACCGCACTCGACCAGGAGCAAGAGACGATGGCACGCCGCAAGCAGCGCGCGACCGGGTCCACGACGTTCACGCTCGCGGATCTCGAGAAGATGGTCCGCGAGCGCGAGGCCGAGATCGCGAAGCTTGCCCGCCGGCGCGAGTCGATCACCGCAGCTCTCGACGATGTCGACGCGCAGATTCGCTCGGTAGGAGGCGTCGCCGTGCCGACCCGACGCGGGCCTGGTCGACCGAAGGGCAAGCGCGGTCCGGGTCGCCCGCCGAAGGTGAAAGCGAAGCGTGGTCGTCCTGCCAAGGCCGCCAAGGCCCGCAAGTCAGGGAAGCGTCCTGGCCGGCCTGCCGGCCCCAAGGGACAGAGCCCGCTCCACGACGCGATCCGCGCCGCGATGAAGGATGCCGCAGCGCCTACGAAGGCAGTCGACATCGCGAAGAAAGTCGTCGACGGCGGCTACGAGACCAAGAGCAAGGTCTTCCACCTGATCATCGGGCAGCGGCTGGCAGAAATGGCCGACGTGGTGAAGCCGGAGCGGGGACTGTACGCGCTGAAGGCGTGATTCTCCGCGCAGCGCTCATCGTGAGAGCGCTCTCAAGAGGTCCCTACGTTCAGCGGACGAAGCTCTGCCGGTGCGGCGACCTCGTCGCGACTCTGCCCAGGATCTGGCTGCTTTGGCCCTTCGACGAGCACTGGCACTCTTCTAGGTAGATCCTCCGATCGAAACGACGAGCACCGAGGGTCGTGGCCGTTGCCTTCACGACCAATCATCACGGTCGTCCCCGCGGATCAAGATCGGTGCACAATCGACCGTCCGATGTTCGAGGCGCGGTCGCAGGTGCCACGCCGTGAGAGGTCACCAAAGCGCAGCGCGATCGCATCACCGCTCTTTGACTCTTCCCCGACGGGAAGTACGTCGACTTCGTAGCACATACTGCACCCCTTGAATGCGTGGCCGGCCAGATACTAGTAGGCTATCGGTTCGTCAATACGACGCAACTCGTCTGGCTCCGAGCGTCACCATTGCGGCGCTGAACTACGTCACCAACCAGTACCGGAATCGGACAACATGCTTGACCGCATACCCGTCTACGAGGAATGGTATTCGCGCTTGGTACCTTCCTCGCACGGTGCAAACGTGCGCTACCGCGTCTTCGCTGGAACCGTTAGCTGGAGCGACCTACCAGAAGACCTACATCCTGCGGTAGTGGTGCTGATGCAGTACGGCACTGCCGAGGGCTGGGCCGAGGCGACAAGGACAAGGCAGGTCGCGCTCAAGATGCCGGCGCACGTTCTTCTATCAGACTGGCCGGCGGTTCGCGCCGCCGTTGACGAGCTGATCTCGCGACTGCCGTCTTGATCTCGTGTGCTCGGTGCTTTGCGTAGTAGTCGCGGCGATAGTGCGGTGCGCAGAGTCCCTTGCACTTGCACGGCCGATGGCAGCCCGGATACGTGCACTGGTTCATCGTTGAGTCCTTGTGAACGCCAGCGCCTTCTCGACGAACGACATCGCGAAGTTCCGGAAAGACAGCTCGCGCACCGGCTCCCGGTATCGACCTTCAAGCCCAGCCTCTCGTCCCGACATTAGGAGGCAGGCGGCGTCGTACATCCGCTCGCGAATCAACCGCGTGAGGAGGATCTCGTACCGCTGCGCGTACGAGGCATTGCGAAAGACGTCGAATACCTTGAAGTGCGGCTCGCTCACGCGGACGGGCCGGGTCGATCCCGGAGCCTCTTCGAGCAACATCATGTAGCCGAGCCATGGCCGAGGCGACGATCGAAAGGCACCGTCCCTGAACGCTGTCCAGTAGTCGTGCGCGTTGCCGACAGCTTCCTCTGCTCGGTTGTTGCAGTTGTTTCCGAACGAGCCGACCTGCGCCTTGAACTCAACTGCGCCAAGGAGGATCTCGTCGACCACAACAACGACGTCCCATTGCTTCTCGGGTCTGAAGTAGCCCGGCAATTGGATCGCGCCCTTCTCGACATGGACCCTCGATGAAGGGATTTTCGCCTCTTCGACCAAGAGCGAGCAGAGTAGGTCCCGAAACCCGTCGAGGTGCGCGCCACCCGTTACTGCCGCGCGATCGCCTTGGTCCTTCCTCCCGTCGGCCTTGCCTTGATTGACGGCCTGCCGACTTCGAGTTGTCCAGAAGGAGCGAACAGCAGCCCGAACGCGCTCCTCAAGCGTGGCCATGCGCTGCGACCTGCTGATGGCGATGCGTCCGAACTGTGCGGCGACGTTCGAAAAGTGGGCCGGCGTCGGCCTTAGCGCGCCGTACCGCCTGCTCGAAGTAGTGGGAGTCGATTTCGAAGCCGACGCTGTTTCGACCCCAGCGAGCCGCCGCGACGGCAGTCGTACCCGTTCCGAGGAATGGATCGAGAACGGTGTCGCCAACGAAGCTGAACATGCGAATCAAGCGCTCGGCCAAATCGAGCGGGAACGGCGCGGGGTGATTTCGCGTCGACGCACCGGTGACGCCCGACCAGATCTGCTGAAACCAGAGCTGGTAGTTCTCGCCTGAAATCGTGCTCAGTACTCGCGTCGCGAACGTGGGTTGTCGGTACCCGCCCGGCTTGCGTTCCATCAGGATGAACTCGATGTCGTTCTTGATGACCGCGTTCGGCTCATACGGCTTGCCGAGAAACCCACCACCGCGGTCGGCCTCGTAGACGGCGTTCGCGATCTTGTACCAGATGATGGGGGCGAGATTGTCGAAGCCCATCCGTCGGCAATGGTCCTGAATGGACGCGTGGAGAGGAACGACGGTATGCCGACCGCCGTTTTTCCGGCGTGACAGGCAGACGTCACCGACGACGCACACCACTCGACCACCCGGAACAAGGACACGCAGGCAGTGCGCCCAAACCCGGTCGAGCTCTTCGAGGAATCGCTCGTAGTCAGCGATGTGCCCCATCTGACCGGGAGAGTCGCGGTACTCCTTCAACGTCCAGTAGGGCGGTGACGTCACTACCAAGTGCACCGAGTTGTCAGCGACGGACTCCAAGCTTCGCGCATCCCCGTGATGCAGGTCATGCTTCGTTGGAACGCTTCGCGCTGCGTCCTCGACGAGCCGCATCAGACGCGGGTCCTTTGCGATCTTCGGGATGACCTTCTGCTCACCTGCGAAATTCGCGAGCTCGCCTGGAACGAACGCTCCCAAGTCGACTGCCGCTTCAGATGTTTCCATCGCCGCCGTGCTCCGACGCAATCGGGGCCGGTCTGGTCGCGGGGCCTGCGCGACCGGCGGGCCGATGGTGCGACGAGACGTACGGCGCGTCTCCTGGTGACTGGTGGTAGGCAAGGTTCCCTCCCGGCAGCAGCTCGTCCTGCCACGAGTCGCCAAGACGTGGCCGGCACTAGCCTACTCGCACGCAGCCGGGGCCCGAGCAGCCACGAACCACCGGTTGTCGACAGCGGCCACGGGGACATGACCAGCCAGTTATCGGTTCCCCGCGTTCCGAGGCGCGCCGGCAACGAGCCCCTTACCAAGCATGGCCGCGGATCAGGATCGCCGGGCAGTCGCGCATCAACTGCTCGTACCGCGGCTTCAGGTGCCATGCCGCCAGCGCGAGCGCGATCACGCAATCGTCGTGCGTCCCTGACGGCGCACTGCTGCGAACGGTCCCAGTCTCAGTGACGGAGTACTCGAACCCCTCGACCTCGTCGATCCCGTCCGGCCAGAGATCTGGCCGCGGCAGCACGAGCTTGCGCTGCTCGAGGAGGAGGGCGAGGTTGTCGATGAGGGCAGCCTTGCTCTTCGCGGTGAAGTAGTAGGGAAGGGCGTCGACGTTCTCGCGGCGGAGCGTCTCGTAGATCGGCTCGCCGGAGCCGGTCGAGTCGACGTACACGCGTGGATGGTGGAAGCGCGAGAGCGCGGTCTTCAGTCGCGCGATCTGAAGCGACCAGTCGAGCCGGTGGAACCGGTCGACAAAGACGACTTCGCGACGGGAGTTCATGATCACGAGCACGGTGAAGTCCTGGACCTTCGCCAGGTCGAGCCCGGCGAAGTGCCGCATCCCGGGTTCCGGCTCCTGCCACATCCCCGTCGCCGCCTCTCGCACGTACCGGAACACCGCCCCCGCCCCCTCCAGAAACTCCCCGCCGTACTCCTGGCGAAAGACCCGCTCGGGGAGGCGGGTTCGCTCCCGCTCGATCACCTCGCGCTCCAGGTAGGGATTGGTCCACGACGGCGCGTTCCAGCTCTCATAATCCGAGTCGCGCCTCTGCCCGCGCTGGAACGCGTCGAAGAACCACCCCTTGCCACGTGGTGTCGAGATCAGGAGCGCCCACCCGCGCCGGTCAACGAGGCGCTGACTCAGGTGCCCTTCCCAGATCGCGGGCTTCAGGCGCGACGCTTCGTCGACAACGAGCCAGTTGAGCCCCTCTCCCAGGAGCGAGACGGGGTTGTCGGCCGACTTCCCGCGGATCTCGGAGAGCCCACCCGCCATGTTGCGCAACACGAGCAGGCGGTCGTGCTCGCGCATGGTGACGATCCGGTGCCTCAAGTGTTGCGCCGCCACGAGCAGGACCTCACGGTAGACCTTGTCCGCGAGGTCGTAGGTCGGCGCCACCACCCAGCCGCAGGAGCGCGTATTAGGCTCAAGTGCCGCTGCCACGGCCTCCATGGCAGCGCACCGCGTCTTCCCCCACCGCACGCCGCAGGCAAGGACGCGCCGAGGCGCCGGCGAGGCATGCACGAGGTGCTGGCCGGGATGCGGCTCATAGCCGACATCGCTGAAGAGCGTCGCCTTGTTCAGCATGGTGCTACTCGGCTGGCGTTGCCGCCGACTCGGCGACGGATCCGCCCGGCGATGCCCCGCTGGTGGGCGCCGCCGGCTGCAGCCATCGCTGGTATTCGCGCCGGATCACATCCTCGACCTCGAGCGCCGTTCGCTCCGAGGGTTCACCACGGATGACGCGCTCCTGGCGGATCGCTAGGTCGAGCGCGCGCACGGCGTCCATCGCGTCGTCGAGCGACATGGAGCGCAACGTCTCGAGCGCCTTCCCTTGGATCGCGCGCAGCGAGCGCAAGTGGCGCTCGTTCATGGCCTCCAGGGACTCAACCGCCTTCTCAGCGGTCGCCGTGGCGACCTTGCGCTCGACCTCAGCGACGCGCTCAGTCCATCGCTCGCGCTCGGCCAGATTCGCGACCGCGGTCTTCGAGACCTCGAACTTCTCCGCGACGGCGCGGTAGCTGCGTCCGACGCCGAGCGACACGTAGTACGCAAACGCCTCGGGGGGCAAGCGGCGAATCATGACTACGCACCCTGCGGCGCATGGTCCGCCATGTCCGCGGCGTCGCTTAGTCGCTGACGCACCACCTCCTCAAACGCCTGACCGCTCGCTTCGAGCCTGGGCTCCTTGCCGGTCAAGTTGCGGTAGCGCATGAGGATCACGTCGCAGTAGAGCGCGTCGAGCTCCATCAGGAGCGCGCGCCGCTGCGCCTGCTCGCAAGCAACCAACGTCGAGCCGCTGCCGCCGAAGAGATCGAGCACGTGCTCCCCGCGACGTGACGAGTAGTGGAGCGCACGTGTCGCGAGCTCGACGGGCTTCTCCGTCAAATGGACTGACGCGCTCGACGAGACCTTCTTCACGCTCCAGAGGTCGAGGACGTTGTTCGGACCGAAGAACTCGTGCGCCGCGCCCTCCTTCCAGCCGTAATACGCGAGCTCGAAGGCCCCCATGAAGTCCTTGCGCGTCAGAACGGGGTGCTCCTTGTTCCAGACGATCGCTTGAGAGAAGTAGAGGCCGGCTGCCTTCAACGCCGGCGGGTAGTTGCCGAGGTTCGAGTAGCCGCCCCAGACGTAGAAACTGCGGCCTGGGAGGAGCACGCGGGAGATGTTCCCGAACCACTTCGCGAGGAGCACGTCGAAGTCTCCCGCACTGACGAAGTCGTTCGCAAGCGGCCGGTCCTTCGCACGCAGGCGCTTCGTCGTCGGCGCCGCTTTGTCAGGGTGCCGGGCGAGGTCGAGCTTCTGGTGGTGCGTGGTCGTGAACGACGACAGCCCCGCGGCGATGGCGTTGTTGGACCGCGGCTCGACCTTCACGTTGTAGGGCGGGTCGGTGTTCACAAGGTGGATCGGCGCGCCTGAAAGCAGGCGATCGAGATCTGCCGGCGACGCCGAGTCACCGCAGAGCAGTCGATGCTCGCCAAGGATCCAGAGGTCTCCGGGTCGGGTCGTCGCTGCCTCGGGCGGCGCGGGGATGGCATCGAGGTCGCCGTCCGAACCCTCCTGCGCCTGCAGCTCGTCCAGCAGCGCGCCAAGGTCCTCGTGAGAAAAGCCGACGCCCTCCAGATCACCGCTGGCGTCGAGCTGCTTCAGGATCTCGGCGAGTACGGGTTCGTTCCAACCGCTCAGTTCGCTCGAGCGGTTGAGCGCAATCCCGAGCGATGTCGCCGTGAGGTCGTCAACGTCCACCTCGACGATGTCGCACTCCGTCCACCCGATCTGCTTCATCGCGACGATGCGGCCGTTGCCGCCGATGATGCGTCCCGTTGCTTTCTGAACGACTAGCGGCTCGACCTGTCCGAACCGCTTTAGGCTGCCGATGATCGCCGCCATGTTCTGCTCGCCATGCAGGCGCGCATTGGCCGGATCGAGGTGGATCGAGTCGATCGGCACGCGGCGTACGTTCATCGGTACGCCCCCACCTGGACCCGATGCCCCTGATGGATGCAGCGCACTTCGCCGACCGAGGCTCGGAACACGACGGCTGCGAGTCGCCGCCGTGCTGGCGGCAGGCTGGAGAGCCGTCTCGTCCAGTTCGCGCACGTCCGCCACGCCGGTGGCGCTCCGCGAAACGCGCCCGCACGCACGCGTCGTGATCGCTGGCGCCCGGTGCAGCCGACCTCGATCAGCTTTCGTTGCTTCGCGCCGACGTGGACAACAATCGGCTGCCGATCGCTGAGAACCCGGCCGCCACCGGGCAGCGCGACATCCGCCGAGCCCACCGACGATGCGCCGACGCGCTGGATCCGCATTACCAAGCCTCCAAGCCGTGACGGGACCGTCGACGACCGCGGGCTCGGAGTTCGGCTTGGAGTGTTCGCCCCTTCGCTACGCGGGGCGGCTTGGAGTTCAGCTTGGAATGAGCGGTCGTCGTGGCGCACATCCTAGCGCGATGCGTCGCCGCCGCGTCAATCGGGGGCTGGCGGCACCGGTGCTACCGCGCGCCGCGCCTCAGGATCGCGATGAGCTGGGTGATGTCGCTCTCCGACAGGCGCGTGACCATGTCGGTCAGCTCTTGGCGCGGCGTCTTTGGCTCGAGCACGGGACCGATCGAACGGATCCGGTCGGTGAGATCGTGGCTCCCCAAGTGGTCGAGGTAGAGCCCAGTCACGAGCAAGGAGCGATGCCCCAACTGCTTGCGGATCTCCTCGACGTCGAAGCCGCGACGGCGCAGGAGGTCGGCGTGGCTGTGCCGGAAACCGTGCGGGTGGACGCGCTTCTGGATGCCCGCTCGCACGGCAAGGCGCCGAAGGACACGGGCGACGTACTCCCGCGTCAGCGCCCCACCTGGAGCGGTCGGGTGAGGGCCGGCGGCGCCGCGCCCGACGGTGCAGAAGAGGACGTGCTGACCCGAGAGTCCAAGCTGCGCGCGACGGTCGAGCCAACGCTGGATCGCGTCGACCGCGTCGGGCAGGAGCGCCGCCACGCGTCTGCGCGCGCCTTTTCCGGCGTGAACTGTGATCGCGAGGCCGTCGAGGTCAATGTCCCTGGGATGGATTGCCAGCGCCTCGGAGATTCGGAGTCCGGAACCGTAAAGCACGGCGATCAACGCGCGGTGACGGACGCCCGTCGAGGCTCGACGGGAGCATCGTGCTGACAGCGCGTGGATGTCGCGAGGCACCAAAATCTCGATCGGTCGGTGGGGTCGGGAGGAAGGGGTCATCGGTACCTCGAGACTCGCGGATCGCCGCGTACGCGCTGCGTGCACGGCGTGAGTCGCCGGTGGCGGAGGGGATGCGACCCGCGTTCGAGTGCGCGGTTATCGACCATGTGAACGCGAAATTGTTCGCGCGGCTGCACGGTCCGATGACGTCGACCATAAGTCCCAACTGCGTCGATAGTTACGGCCATCGGGTGAGGCGGACGACCACTCCTGGAATCGTCGAAATCGTTCGGATTCATGCAAGCTCCGTTCAAAGCACAAGTGATGACCAGTAAGCACTTACGACGATTCGAAATCAAGGAATGTGGACCGATTTCGACCGCTAGGAAATCGAGCAGTTGGTGGCGCGGATTCCGGTCGCTCCGTAGTTGCCGGCGGGATCGGTCGACTGGCCAGGTGAAGCCGGTGTCACTCGCTCCACCGGTCCGCGTCGGCAACGCGAGAGCGGCCGGCACCGCGTCTCCAGACTTGAGCCAGCCCGATCAAGAAACTCCCTAGACGATGGCTCTCCATCGACCTTGAGTCACTGCCGTTCATCGCGGACCAAGGAGGTCGGTGCCGTCGCGCGCAATGGGCAGTTGATCAACTGCGTGATGCGACCGTTCCTTGCGTCTGCTAGGGCGCGCTCGATCTGGCCCGAAGTCGGAGAACCCAAACATGGTCAACACCCGTCCGGCGCGCCGAAAGCCGCGGTCGCTCCACCGCTCGCTTACGGCGGCACATCGCGCTGCTTCGCAGGACGCAAGGTCTTCGCTCATTGAGAGCGGTCTCTTCCGTCGAATCGCGAAGCTCCGCAGGGCTCTTCGGCGAATACAGCCTGCGATCTCGCGCGCTTGGCGAGCGGCAGTTGAGCGTCTTCGTAGTTCAGCAGAACACGCAACGGACCAGGCGTTGTGCGAACGGCTACGGCGCCTGGAACTTCATGAGCTCGCTGTTCGCGACGACGGCAGCGGCCTCAGCCTGAGGAATCGCGTGTTCGAAAGGGTTTGGCCATCGGTGCGAGACGAAGTTGAGGATGTGCTATGCGATACTGCAGATCACCTACGTACCGACGTCGACTCCATGCGCGACAACCTGGAAGACGTCGTGAATGGACACGAGTGGCTGGACCGTCACGCAGAACATCTCACAGAGGAAGGCGTATTTGAGCCGCGTGACCTACAGGATCTTGTCGCTCTCAACTGGACGATAGGTGCTCGCTTCGATCAAGCGCGCTGCGTGCTCAAGATTGGTGATTGGCTACTTGAAGCGCTGATGCGATCGCGTCACGACGCCCGGGCAGCTACTTGCAGCGATCGTCGCGGGTGGTGTTGCTTCTTCGCTCAACGAGCTATTGCAGTGCTCGCAACATCAACTGGATCTTGGGTCTGCGACTTGATCGACGCGCAGTGCGAAGCGGAAGCGATACGGGCCGCGAGCGTGCCGATCAGCGTGAATGAACGGCCAGCGCCTCTGGCGATCGCGTCGTCAGCTATTCCGGCGAGGGCTCCGTCACCCGAACTCGGAGATCAGATACCAGCCAGCTCGCCCTCCGCGAGGAAGCCGACCACTACGACAGCGTTGAAAATGGTCGCCTCGACGGATGTCGGACCTCGAAACGAACACGTCGACAGCACGCGAACTACCGTGAAAAAAGTATCCGAGAGCGAGAGCGTCAGTACCGGAGCGCCGTCGCAACGCAAGCATCGTCAAGAGCGACCGACTCCCGCAGCTCTGGTGGCCGAACTTTTTGAGATGGGGCGGTTGCCCGAAGGAGAGCTTCGGAGAAAGCCGCTCGCTGTCGCCCTGGGTGAGCGCCTCGGCGTGAGCAGCCGGACGATCGAACGCTGCATCCAGGATGCACGAGAGGCCGTGACGAGTAGCGAACCAGGCCTGTCGGTTGGAATCATGCTGCAATGGAACGACTTGACGACCCGCGCCCGGCCCCGGCTAAGTCCTCCGGCTAGAACGCACCCGTTTGACGACAAGCGCGACGGGATCTCGCTGGACGACCCGAGCAGGGCGGCAACGTAGTCGGGCAGCTAGTCGGGCATGGGTCCCTTGGGACGCCCCAGAGACCAAGTCGGGCCGGTTGTCGGCAGGCGAGGGCTTTTCATCAGCGCGATCGTGCGCTGGCGGAGAGCGAGCGAATGCCATCGGGCGTCAGCGATCGCGAGTTCCCCATCGCGAAGTGGGTGGCGGCGTTGGAGGCGAGCGTCCGCGCCGGCGACTTCGAGGACGCTGCACATGCCGCGAATGAACTGCGGCGTCGCGGGGTGCGGGTATCGATTCCCGGGCTCGGCTCGCTGCAGTCCGACGGTAACGACGCGGTCGGCGAACCTAGCGACGACTCGACGGACCAACGATGAACCGCGAGTTGCTCAATCGCGCCGCCGAGGAGGCTGTCCTCGGGTCGATGCTTCATGAACGAAAAGCCATCACTGCAGCGGCAGGTGCGCTCCAAGCTCATGACTTCTACGTCACGAGCCATCAGATCCTCTTCCGGGCGCTCACCAGCCCGCTCAACCTGGGCGATCCAATCGACCTCACGCTCGTCCGCGAAGAGCTAACCAAGCGCGGCGAATTCGACCAAGCCGGCGGAGCATTGGAACTAGTCCGACTGAAAGAACGCGTCCCATCGGGTTCCAACGTCACGTACCACGCGTCGATCGTCCGTGACTACTCCCATCGAAGACATCTGCGCGATGAAGCAAATCGCATCGTCACGCAAGCCGAGGACCTTCAATGTCGGACTGACGAGGTACTCGCCACCATCAAGGAGCTAAGCGCTAGTTCGTTGTCGTTCACCGATCGCGTACGACACGTCGACTGCGACACCGACGTGAGGTTTCGAAGCATCGAGGAACTCGCTGCCGAAGTCGGTGCCGAAGTCGGTGCCGAGATTGAGTTCCTGGTCGCAGCACTAATCGCGCTCGAGGCGGTGACGCTGCTGGTTGCGAAGCCAAAGACCGGCAAGTCTACATTGATCTTCGCGCTCGTCGCCGCGCTCGAGCACGGCTCCGCCTTTCTCGACCGTGCAGTTACGCCGACGACCGCGGTAATCCTGAGCGAAGAGGGCGGGCCGACCCTGATCGAAAAGGCGCGCCTCTTCGGTGTCACGCAAGCTCGGGTGCTTACGCGAGCCGAACTCGGACACTGCGCTGACTTTGCGACGGTGATCGCGCTTGCGACTGCCGAGATGGATCGATGCGGTGCGCGCGTCCTGATCGTCGACACCTTCGCTGCGTGGGCGCGTCTTGGCCCCGAAGCCGAGAAGGACGCTGGAGCGATACAGGTGGCGCTTGCGCCACTCCTCGCCGCCGCATCGAAGGGGCGAGCGGTCATCGTCACCCATCATTCGAAGAAAGGGGATGCTCCCGAGGGTGATTCGGTACGCGGGTCTTCAGCAATTTTCGCTGGTGTCGACACTCTGATCGAGCTCCGCCGCACACTACCGGCTGAGCCCGAGTCTCCTGGCCGCTCGTTGACGGTGATTTCACGCTTTAAGGGACTACAGCCTACGCAGCACATCGAGCTTCGCGGGGGGGCATTCGTCGTCGTCGACGGCCCAAGTACTTCCCGCAAGAACGACGACCGTGAGCGAGTCCTTGCGGCACTTCGTGCTGAACCGTCCGGCCTCACGCGCGACGATGTTCAGAGTCGCACGAGCATTCGGAAGCAAGCGGTCGGACGAGTCCTCGCCGCACTAGAAAAGGACGGGCTGGTCGAGAAGACCGGCCGCGGCCAGAAGGGCAGTCCTCACCGCTTCTCGATCAAGCTCGGCGCGGCGGCGGATTCCGGTTCCCCCTTTCAGGGGGAGGAACCGGGAACCGCATCGGCCGCCGATAGGGGCGATTCGGTTCCGGGCTCCGGGAACCTCACGGAACCAGGAACCGGAGAAGCGGCGGAGTCACGTGATTCAGTTCCCGGTTCCGAGAACCGCTCGGAACAAGGAACCGCATCGACCTCGAGCGGCGGGACTGCGTGTCATGCACCGTAGTGACGCTTACATCACCGACATCAGGGTCGTCGCAGCCACGGCAGACGATCGGCGTTTGGGCCTCTTGTTCTGGATCAGCTTCAACCTCGACGCCGGTCTCCTGCACGTCGACGGCGTTTGCTGTCGAAGACCACTGGTCGGGACCGATCTGACGATTTCGTGGCCAAGCCGCCGCAGCGCCTCCGGCCGGTTGCATCCGATTCTTCGGGTTCGGGACGACGCCTTCCGCATCGAGATCGAACGCCGACTACTCGACGAGGTCCGGCAGGTCATGCTGGGGTCGAGCCTGTGACCGCCACCTCCACTGCTGCAGGTCTCGGTCCGGACTTCGACGCCGAGAGCCACGATTCCGCGCGGCGTAGCCGCGGCAGACGAGCCGTCACGGCTGACCACGCCAAGTCCGACGAAGAAATCGCCAGGGAGGCGCTGGACTCTGCGCCGCCTCGTTGCCTCGGCCCAGCCCGAGGAGTCCCCCCTATTCCCTTAGTCGCGTCCGCTCACCCTGCTGCGGCTCGTTGGAGGGGATTCCCTCCTCCGCGAGCCGGAGCCAAGCGCGATGACGACCTGCCGACCGGAGCGTGCCCGCCGGACCTTTCCTCCACCTCGACCGCCGCGACGGCGGCGCCAGGACGTGGCGCGAACCCTCTCCTCTTCCGCCCGCGCGATCTGGCGGCCGCGCTTGGCGTCTCCGTGCGGACGCTCTGGCGCCTCGACGCGACGGCGAAGCTGCCGCGCGCGGTGCGCCTCGGCACGGCCTGTCGCTGGCGGCGCGGCGAGATCGAGGCGTGGATCGCGGCCGGATGCCCAGCGCGTGACGAGTGGGACGCTCGCGGCGGGCCGACGCCCGCGCGCGAATGAAGGCTGCTGAGATGGCCTCCGTCTATCGGCCGGCCTACACGCGGCTCGACCCCACGACCGGGTTGCGCGTCCCGGGCAAGTCGCCGACGTGGTGGGCGCAGTACAAGGGGGCCGACGGCGCGTACCACCGGGAGCGCGGGTACACGGATCGGGCGGCCACGGTCGCGCTCGCGCGCAAGCTCGAGAAGCGTGCTGCGCGGCAGGCCGTCGGCCTCGTTGACGAGTTCGAGGAGTCCGCGCGCCGCCCAATCGCCGAGCACCTCAACGACTTCGAGCGCGACCTCACGGCGCGCGGCAACACGACGAAGCACGTGCGGCTCCTCGTCGGTCGTGCGCGACGCCTGTTCAAGGCCGCCGGCGTCGCGTCGATCGGGGAGCTGCGCGGCAACGCGATCGGCGAGGCCCTCGCGGGCCTGCAGCGGAACGGCAAGAGCGCGCAGACGCGGAACTTCTACCTGCAGGCCGCGACGAGCTTCTCGCGCTGGCTGGTTCGCGAGCGCCGGCTCCCGAACGATCCGATCACCCACCTGCGCCCCATCAACGTCCGGACCGATCGGCGGCACGACCGCCGCGCGATCTCGGTCCAGGACCTCGGGAAGCTGATCGCCGCGGCGGCGGCGAGCGGCAAGAGGTTTCGCGGGCTGCGCGGGGTCGACCGCGCGATGCTCTACGAGACCGCGTCGATGACCGGCCTTCGCGTCGCCGAACTCGCGAGCCTGAAGCCCGAGAGCTTCGACCTCGCGGTGAAGCCGCCGACGGTCACGGTCGAGGCCGGGTACTCAAAGCGACGGCGGCGCGACGTCCTCCCGCTGCACGCAGCGCTCGCGGCGAAGCTCAAGGCATGGCTCGTCGACCGGCGGGCGGCGGCACCGTTGTGGCCGGGCACGTGGAGCGAGCGGGCGAGTCGGATGGTGAAGCGCGACCTGGGTGCCGCCGGGATCGCCTACCGCGATGCAAGCGGCGTCTTCGACTTCCACGCGCTGCGGCACCAGTTTCTCTCGGCGCTCGCGCGCAGCGGGGTCCATCCGAAGGCGGCGCAGAAGCTCGCGCGGCACAGCACCATCACGCTGACGATGGACCGGTACAGCCACCTCGACCTGGCCGAACTCGGCGATGCGCTGAAGCTCGTGCCGCCCGCCGCCGAGCCCGCCGCCGAGCGCGTCGTGCCGGCCACGACGGACGCGCCGCTTGCACATGCCCTTGCACAGACGGGTGTCCCGGATCGGCAGCGGTTGGCATCGCCTGGCAACGCGGCCCCCGAGGGCGCGCCGACGGGCGGCGGTCAATGAAACCGCCGGCGATCGCGACCTTGCGCGAAAGAACGCCGCTTGGCGCAACGTGGCGCGACGTGGCACCGGCTGGCAACGTTCGCGGCGCAGCGTGGCTGGTGTCCCCGGGCAGAGTCGAACTGCCGGCCTGCGGTTTAGGAAACCGCCGCTCTATCCATCTGAGCTACGGGGACCGGGTAGCGAGCGGGCGGAGCATACGAGCGCCCCTCGATGTGACGCGGCCGCGCGCCTTGCGCTTCGAGGTCAGTTCCCCGTCGAGTCTGCCCGGCCCGACCGAAGGAATGGTTGGCCCTTCTGAGGGACCGCTCCCCCCTTGGCGCGCGACGCACGCGCCAAGGGGGTCGACGCGGTCCGGCGCTACTCTCCGACTCGCCTCGCCTAATGGGATCGCCCGCGAGGCCTCGGAGTCCCGTCGATGGTTCGTCCCCGCGCGATCGCCCGGCTGCTTTGCGCCGGTCTGCTCCTCGCCGCGTCGCTGGCCATCGCGCCGCCCGCCGCCGGCCAGGGGATGCCGAGCACCAGCAAGGTCGAGAGCTGGCTGTCGCCGTTCAACCAGAAGCAGCTCAAGATCGAGTGGTGCGGGCTGCCCGAGTTCCGCGCGAAGCCGAAGCCCGACGGCACGAGCGAGCCGCCGAAGGCGCCGTGGCCCTTCCTCCTCTACGTGAAGGGGGTCGAGAGCAAGGAGGCGACGAAGATCGGCACCGTGCTGTGGGGCGACACGCGCGTCGCGCTGGCGTCGGTGCCGGTGAAGTTCGTGCAGGTGGCGCCCGACCGCGCGCTCGACCTGCCTTACCTCAAGGGCGTCACGGGCATCAAGGACCCGACGATCGTCGTCTTCGACACCGACTTCAAGGTGGTCGGCCTCATCAACGAGGGCAAGGACTTCGACGACAAGGGGCTGCTGCCGCTGCTGGTGAAGGCGTCCGACGCGACCTATCCGGTCAAGCTCGCCGCCCACATCGGCGAGGCGGTGAAGCTGATGCAGCAGGCCGAGAAGTCGCGCGTCATCGAGGAGCGCGTCGCGGAGCTGCAGCGCAAGGCGGGCACCGCCGACCCGGCGAAGCAGAAGGCGCTGGACGAGGAGTGCGACAAGCTCGAGGCGGAGGCGAAGGCGATCGACGACGTCGTCACGAAGCGCTACGCCGAGCTGCTGGCGGCGCTGGTCCCGAGGGCGCCCGAGGCGGAGGCGCTGCCCGAGACCTTCGGCAGCGGGCGGAGCAAGCGGAAGCTGTCGCCCGCCGAGCTCGAGGCGATCGAGACCTTCCGCGAGTTCGGCCGCAACGAGAACCCGATCGTGCGCGCGGCGGCGGTCGAGGACCTCGGCGGCATCGACTCGGGCGCGATGGTCGACTTCATCCTGGCGTCGTGCAACGACGTCGATCCGCGCGTCGTCGAGGCGGCGGGCCGCGCGCTCGGGAAGATGAAGAGCGACGAGTCGCTCGCGGCGCTGACCGCGGGGCTCGACCACTCGAACGGGAAGGCGCGCGCCGCCGCGGCTCTCGGATTCTCGCGCGTGGCGCGCGCGTGGCCGGCCGCGGTGCCGAAGCTCGTCGGCATCCTGCGCACCGGCGACGACGACAACCGCCGCGCCGCGACCATCGCGCTCTCGAACATGAAGGACCCGTCGACGATCGACGCGCTGATCGAGGCGCTCGGCGACAAGATCCCGGCGCTGCGCGTCATCGCGGCGCAGGCGCTCGGCGAGCTCAAGGCGACGAAAGCGTCGCCGCAGCTCGTGGCGCAGGTCGAGGGGTCGAGCGACTGGGCGCTGCAGAAGGCGGCGATCGAGGCGCTCGGGAAGGTGCGGACGAAGGAGTCGATCGAGCCGCTGCTCAAGGTCTTCGAGACGCGCGAGGGCGTGCTGATCGAGGCGATCTACAAGGCGCTCATCGAGATCACCGGCGAGGACTTCTCCTACAACGCCGTCTACTGGCGGCGCTGGTGGGACCGCGCCGGCCCCAACTTCAAGGTGCCGACCGACGAGGAGCTCACGGTCAAGAAGGAGCGCCTCGAGGCGAACAACGCCGCCTACAAGCGGCCGGGCACGAAGACCTACCACTCGATCGAGACGCTCTCGAAGAAGCTGATCTTCGTGATCGACATCTCGGCGAGCATGGGCGACAAGATCACGATCCCGGACGGCGCGACGAAGGAGCAGATCGACGCCTTCGGCAGCCGCGTGAAGATGGACATCGCGAAGGGCGAGCTGATCGAGCTGCTCGGCTCGCTCGAGAGCGACGTCGAGTTCAACATCATCACCTTCGCCGGCAACGCGAAGCCGTGGCAGGACAGCCTGGTCGGCGCGTCGGCGCGCACGACGGCGATCAAGTTCGTCAGCAAGCTCCAGCCGCTGCAGCCGTCGAGCGGCGGAGGCCGCGGCCCCACCACCGGCGGCGGCGACGAGCAGAAGACCAACACCTACGCCGCGATCCTTGCCGCCTTCGGCTTCGCCGACGACGGCGCGACCGACTGGAAGAAGCGCGGCAAGGTCGACACGATCTTCTTCGTGACCGACGGCCTGCCGACGACCGGCCAGATCGTCGACGTCCCGAAGATGATCGACGCGGTGTGCGACATGAACCGCACGCGCGGACTGACGATCCACCTCGTCATGTTCGACCCGACCGCCGCCGAACGGCTGCGCGGCATGGCCGAGCGCAACGGCGGCCGCTGCGTCGTGCGCGCCTTCGACATGGGCGGCGCGCCGAAGGCGCCTCAGCCGCCGCCGGCTCCCGAGAAGAAGTGACCGACCGCGACGCTCCGCGCGACGCGGAGCAGGCGGCGGCGACGCGGCGCTTCGTCGCGCTGCTGGCCGTCGCCGTCGCGTGCGCCGCAGCGGCGTTCTCCTTCGGCTTCCGCCCCACCAACGGCGGCTTCCTGCTCTTCCTCCTCTCGCTGCCCACCGCGGCCGCGCTCTTCCTCTGGGGCATCGCCGGCGTCTTCAAGCGCCAGGGCGCCGCGCGTTGGCGGGCCTTCCACCTCGCGTGGGTCGGCGCCGCCGCCATCCCGATCGGCGGTATCGCTGGCGGGTACGCCGAGCCCCTCGATTTCCGCTGGCGCCGGCGCGCGCTCTACGAGTCGCTCATCGAGCGGGTCGAGCGCAGCGATCCGGCCGTCGCGAAGGGCGAGGCGCTCTGGTTCAGCTTCGCCGACGAGATGCCCGAGGACGCGGCGGGCGACGAGAAGAGGCCGCGCGTCGCGCTGCTCGACGAGAGCTTCCGCAGCGCCGCCAACTGGGCTCGGGCGACGCGCCTCGACGACGGGACGCTCACCGTCGTCATCGGCTTCGGCCGCAGCGGTCCGCCGCCCGCGCACCTCCACTACGTCTGGCGCTCCGACGGAGAGTGGCGCGACGACGTCTACTGCGACTGGTGGGGCCGCGTCGACGATCGCTGGTTCGTTTGCGGCGACTCATGACGGCCGCGTCGCGAGGCCGTCACTTGCCCGCGTACTCCTTGAGGACGTACTCGCGCCAGCGCTGGTAGAGGACGTTGGGGCTGCAGTCGAAGGCGTCCTGCAGGAGCTCGCCCGGCTTCAGGTTGCGCTGCACGTCGTGCATCGCGTCGAGCATCTTGGTGAAGCGGATCGGCTCGGTCTCGATCATCCAGCGCACGATCGACCACGAGAGGCCGTTCTCGATGCCGGTCAGCTCGCCCGGCTGCAGCATCTCGCACCACTGGCCGAAGGGCGTGTCCTTGTCGCGCCGCACGAGGGAGAAAATGATCGTCTCCCAGTCGGGCTTGGTGAAGTCGGTCGGCGGCTTGCCCTCGGCCCAGCAGAAGTTGTTCCAGCGCGGGTTCTCGCGCCGCTCGTAGTAGTGGCCGAGCCCCTCCTCCAGCCACGCCGGCGTCTCGCGGAAGTAGCCGTTGTAGCCGTCGACGAGGAGGTGGGCGACGTTGTGCGCGAGGTGGTTGGCGAGCGGGCCGTCGCCCTTCGCCGTCAGCGCCATCACCTGGCTCTCCGAGCACGAGAAGAGGATGAAGTTCGGCGGCTCCTGGATGTGCCACTGCACGCCGCCCTTGTCGTTGCGCCCGCCGATGTAGCGGTCGCAGAAGTCGTGGTGCACCGTGTAGTCGGAGAAGAGGTAGATCTCGTACATCGCCGCCATGCCGAGGTTCGGCTTGGTGTTGTTGGTCAGCGCGGCGAAGTGGGCGTACTGCCGCTCGAGGCGGATGTGGTAGAGGTGCGCGCGCTGGTGCTCGTCGATGCGCGCGCCCTCCGGCCCGAACTGGACGTCGGGCATCAGCTTCTTCAGCCGCTCGAGGTCGGCGCGCGCGTAGACGCTGTCGCCGAACTTCGCGGTCGACGTCTTGAGCGTCGTGAAGATCTTGAAGTGCGGCGTCTGCAGCGCCAGCCACTCGCCGTCCTTGATGCCGAGCTGCGCCGCCACCTGCGCCACGGGCTTGTGCATCATCTCGAGCTTCAGCTCGGACGGCTTGATCAGCTTCTCGGCGATGCACGTCGGGCACCACCACGGCTCGAGCTCGATCGGCAGCGGCGTCGTCGGCGCGCGCGGATGGACGACGTCCTCCGCCTTCTTGTCGTCGCGCGTCGCGACGGCGGCGCCCGCCGCGCCCGCCGCCGTAGCCGCGCAAACCAGCACGATCGCGAGACGCTTCATCCGTCGATCTCCGCGCGCAGGCAACGCTCGCCCAGGTCGAGCGCGTCCACGACCTCCATCCCCTGAAGGACGCGACCGAACACCGTGTAACGGCCGTCGAGGTGCGGCGCCGGCATCAGCATGGCGAAGAGCTGGCATCCCCCGCTGTCGGGCCCGGCGTTCGGCATCCCGATCGCGCCGCGCGCGAAGGGGCGCGTCGCGATCTCGTCGCGCAGGAAGATGCCGCCCGTCCCCCACCCGTCGCCGCGCGGGTCGAGCCCCTGCACGACGAAGCCGCTGACGATGCGGTGGATCGGGAGTCCGTCGCACGCGCCCGCCGCGACGCGGTCGCGGAACATGCGCGCGTGGCGCGGCGCGTCGGTCGCGAAGAGCTCGACCACGACGTCGCCGCCCGCGAATCGCAGGCGCACGACCGGGTCGCGCCTCGGCGCCAGCACCACCTCCTCGTCGAGCTCGATCGTCGGCAGCGCCTCGCGCGCCTCCTGCTCCGCCTCGGCGTCGTCGCCGGCCTTCGCCGCAGCGCCCTCCTCCGGCTTCACGCCGAGCCGCTCGAGCGCGCGGCGCGCCTCGTCGCGCACCGCCGCCGACGGATCGCGCAGCGCCCGGTTCAGCAGCGCGACCGCCGCGGGGTCGGGAGGCTGGATGCCGGCATCGATCGCGTTCCTGGTGGACGCCATCACCGCCGCCGCCTTCACCGCGTTCGCGCGCGCCTCCGCCGCCTCCGCGCCGGGAAAGCGCGAGTAGGTCGCCTCGACGACGTCGAGGTGGCCCGGCGCCGCGCAGCCGGCCAGCAGGTCGAGCGCATTCGCGGCCACGGCGTAGTCGCGATCGCGCGCCTCCGCCAGCGCCAGCTCGATCCGCTTCGCGCGCCGCGCGTCGTCGCCCGGCGCCGTCGCGAACGGGAGCAGCGCCGCCAGCGCTTCGCTCGCGACGTAGGGATCGCCGTCGCCGGCGAGCCGCGTCAACGCCTCCTCCGCCGCCGCGCGGCGCGCGGCGGGCGAGGGCGTGCCCATCGGCGCCTCGGTCGCCGCCAGCGCGCGCACCGCCGCGACGCGCGCGTGGACGTCGCCCGCCGCCGTCGCCTGGCCGACCACCCGCTCGAACGCCGCGTCGTCGCCGACGCGCACCAGCCCGCGCCACGCGTCGGCGCGCACCAGCAGCTTCGCGTCGCGCGCCGCCTCGTCGCACGCCGTGCGAGCGGCCGCGACGAACGCCTCCGGCACCTCCGCGTCCGTCGCGTCCGATCGCAACGTCGGCCGCGCCAGCTCCACCAGCGCGCGCACCGCCGCGGCGCGCAGGTGGTGGTCGCTCGCGCGCCGCCGCTCCGTCGTCGCGCGCTGCAACCGGGCGAGCCGCTCGCCCGTGAACGCGCTCGCCGGCAGCTGCGCGCACGCGGCCGCCGCCTGCGCCGCGACGAAGACGTCGCCGTCGCCCAGCAGCGCGAAGAGCGCCGCGGCCCGCAGCTCCGCGTCGTCGGTGCGCAAGCGCGCGAGCGCCGCCGCCGCGAAGAAGCGCGCCTGCGCGTCCTCCGACTTCGCCGCCACCAGCGCCGCCGGCAGCCGTCCCGCGATCGAGAGCTCCGCCGCCGCGTAGGCCGCCTGCCACGCGACGTCGCCCTCGCGCTCCGCCGCCAGCACCGGCAGCGTCCGCGCGATCGTCTCCGCCGCCGCGGAGTCGAGCTGCTCCGTCTTCCCGCTGCGCCGCCCGACCAGGCGCACCAGCGCGAGGAGCGCGGCGCCGCGCACGCTCGCGTCGCCGTCGGCCAGCCGCGCGACGAGGCTCGGCGCCACCTCCGTCTTGCCGAGCTTGCCGAGCGCCTCGCACGCCCGCGCGCGCGTCGTCGCGTCCTGCCCGTCGAGGTGGGCCAGCACCGAGTCGAGCGCCTCCGCCGACCCGATCTGCCCCAGCGCGAAGAGCTCCTCCGCGCGCACCGCCGGATCGTCCTCGATCGCCAGCGCGCGCCGCACCACCGACGCGAGGCTCGCCGCGCGCAGCCGCCCCGCCGCGCGCGCCGCCGCGACGCGCAGCCGCGGATCGCCGCGCGTCAGCGCCTCCTCGAACGTCGCGGCCGTCGCGATGCGCTGCGTCTCGAGCCGGTCGATCTCGAGCCGCAGCCGCTCGGCGTCGCTCCGGCAGCCGCCGAGCGCCGCGAGGATCGTCCACGCCGTGCACCGCATCGTCGCTCGAACCATCGCGCGCCGCTCCGTGACCTGCGCCGTCGAAAGGGCCTCTGCATAACGAGCGGGGCGCGACGGCAGAATGGCGCGCCCGCACCACCCCGAGCCGAGGAGCCTCCGTGTTGCCCGTCCCATCGCTGACCGCCCTCCTCTCCACCTGCGCGCTGGCCGTGCCGCAGGCCGCGCCGCCGGCCGGCGATCCGATCCGCGCCGACGAGCTGCGCGACCACGTCCGCTTCCTCGCCGACGACCGTCTCGAGGGACGCATGACCGGCGAGCGCGGCTGCGAGGAGGCGGCCGCGTGGATCGCCGAACGCTTCGCCGAGATCGGCCTCGAGCCGGGCGGCGACGCGGGCCCCGACGGCCGCGGCTGGCTGCAGCGCTTCGTCGCCGTGTCGGGCCGCAAGCTCCTGCCCGCCACCCACTGCAGCGTCGGCGGCCTCCCGCTCGAGCTCGGTCGCGACTTCACCGCGCTCTTCGGCATGGGCGCGGCGAAGGGCGCCGGCCCGCTCGTCTGCGCCGGCTTCGGGCTGGTCGCGCCGGAAGCGGCGCGCGACGACTTCGCCGGACTCGACGTCGCGGGCAAGGTCGTCGTCGTCTTCAGCGGCGCGCCGGGCCGCGGCCGCGGCGAGGGCGACTTCCTCGACACGAAGCCGGGCGGCGCCGCCGCGAAGGCGCGCGCGAAGGTGGGCGCCGCGTTCGCGCGGAAGGCGGCCGGCCTGATCGTCGTGCAGCAACCGCAGGAGGAGAAGGAGGCGCCCGACCGGCTGCCCGAGTGGCGCACCGATCGCGGCGACGGCCTCACCTTCGCGGCGGTGCAGCTCACCTTCGCGGCCGGGCGGCAGCTCTTCGCCGCAGCGGGCGAGGACCTCGCGAAGCTGCTGGCCGAGGCGGAGACGGGCGCGGCCGTCGGGCGCGCGCTGAAGGGCGACGCGACGCTGGAGGTCGCGACCGCTCCGATCGAGCGGCCGACCGCCAACGTCGTCGGCGTGCTGCGCGGCGCGCCGGAGCACGGCGACGAGCACCTCCTCCTCGGCGCCCACTACGACCACCTCGGGCTCGGCGGCGACTCGAACAGCCTCTCGGCCGAGAAGGCGATCCACAACGGCGCCGACGACAACGCGTCGGGCAGCGCCGCGCTGATCGAGATCGCGGAGCTGCTGGCGAGCGGGGCGAAGCCGCGGCGCACGATCGTCTTCGCCGCGTGGTCGGGCGAGGAGCTCGGGCTGCTGGGCTCGCAGCACTGGACGAAGGCGCCGCCGCTGCCGCTCGAGAAGTGCTTCGCGAACCTGAACCTCGACATGGTCGGCCGCTCGCGCGGCGGCTACTGCGCGGTCGGCGCGGTCGGCAGCTCGCCCGCGTTCGCCGGGCTCGCGGCGCGGATCAACGAGGAGCAGGCGCTGGGGCTCAAGCTCGAGTCGAGCGACGGCGGGATGGCGCAGGGGTCGAGCGACCACCAGTCGTTCCTGAACGCCGGCGTGCCGAGCCTCTTCTTCTTCAGCGGGCTGCACGAGGACTACCACAAGCCCTCCGACGACGCCGACAAGCTCGACTACGAGGCGGCGGCGAAGATCGCGACGCTCTGCGCCGGCGTCGCGCGGGCGATCGACGCGCTGCCGCAGCGGCCGGCCTTCACCGCGCTCGCGCCGGCCAACCCGCACGGCGCCAACGCGCCGCGGCCGACGGGCGGCGCGCGGCCGTGGTTCGGCTCGATCCCGAGCTTCGGCGCGGGCGTCGAGGGCGTCGTCTTCGACGGCGTGTCGAAGGGATCGCCGGCGGAGAAGGCGGGGCTCGCGAAGGGCGACAAGCTCGTCGAGTGGAACGGGCGGCCGGTCGCGACGCTCGAGGACTTCACGACGCTCCTGGGCGCGGCGAAGGTCGGCGACGTCGTGAAGGTCGTGCTGCTGCGCGACGGCAAGCGCGTCGAGGCGGAGGTGACGCTCGCGATCCGTCCGTGATCGGAGCGTGCGGTTGATGCGGGCGATTCGTTCCCGCATCGGTACGCCCGCGGCTACTCCCAGCGCGCGGTGAGAGTGACCTGCTCCTTGCCGCGCAGGACCCGGATCGGCACGTCCTTCTTGCTCGGCGCGCCGGCGACGAGACGGCGCAACGAGACCAGCACGTCGTCGCTCGAGAGCTCCTTGCCGTCGATCGCCAGCAGGATGTCTCCCGCTCGCAGGCCCGCCTTGGAGCCGACGCTGTCGGGGACGACCTTCGTGATCACGAAGCCGCCCTGCTCCTTCGGGAACCCGAGCTCCAGCAGTCGCGCCGGGTCCTCCTCGCCGTCGGCTCCGAGCTTCTTCGGCTTCCCGCGCGGCTCGAACTTCGGCTTGGCGAAGACGAGCTTCTCCTCGCAATTCGCCGTGTTCCAGAGCAGCGCCGTCGCGAAGCGGCCGATCTCGACCATGTGGTCGTAGGCGATCTTGTCGGGCGAGTCGGTCACGCGGTGATAGTCCGCGTGCATGCCGGTGAAGATGAAGGTCGCGGGGATGCCGGCGTCGATGAAGCTCGCGTGGTCGGAGTCGGGGCGCGACTGGCTCTGCAGCGCGAACACCAGCGAGGGCGCGGCGGGACGCGACGCCTCGATCAGCCGCGGCCAGAGGTCGTCCTCGAGCGAGCCGGTCGCCGCCATCTCGATCTTCCCGTCCTTCGGGACGCGGCCGACCATGTCCATGTTCAGCATCGCGACGATCCGCTCCTGCGGGATCGTCGGCGCGCGGCAGAAGTGGGCCGAGCCGAAGAGCCCCTGCTCCTCCGCGCTGAACGCGATGAACAGCAGGCTCCGCTTCGGCTGGAGCCCGCTCTCGACGAACGCCTCCGCGACCTCGAGCAGCGTGCAGGTGCCCGAGCCGTTGTCGTCGGCGCCGTTCCAGATCGTGTCGCCGTCCACTTCGCCGCCGTTGCGGCCGGCGTCGGGGCTCTCGATCGTCCCGACGTGGTCGAAGTGGGCGCCGACGACGACCACCTGCTGCTTCAGCAGCGGGTCGCTCCCCTCCCACAGCCCGACGACGTTCTGCGTGCGGGCCATCTTCCCGCCGTGGCCGCCGCGCACGCGGAAGTCGAAATGCTGCAGGAAGGTCCCGTCGTCGCCGAGCGGCAGCAGGCCGAGCGCCTCGAACTTCGCGGCGATCCAGTCGGCCGCCGCGTCGTTGCCCGGCTCGCCCGCGCAGCGCCCCTTCCGTTCGTCGGCGGCGAGCCACGCCTCGCTGTCGCGCAGGTCGTCGGCGCGGATCGTCGCCAGCGCCGGCTGGAGCGGATGGTCGGCCGCCAGTGGCGCGGGCGGCGGCGGCTCGGGAGACGCCGCCTTCTCCGCCGCTTGCGGCAGCGCGGCGAACGCCGCGAACGCGAACCCGACGCTCGAGACGATTCCGCTCATGACCCCTTCGCCTCCGCGGCCGGCTTCGCCCCGACCAGCACTCCCGCCTCGAAGCGCGTCGGATGGCCGGCGTCGCGCCACACCTTGTGGGTCGCCGGCACGAAATCGGCCTCGCCGGCCTCGAAGACGTTGTCGACCCACTGCTGCGGGTTGCGGTCGACCAGCGGGAACCAAGTGCTCTGCACCTGGAAGACGATGCGGTGGCCCTTCTTGAAGGTGTGCAGCACGTCGTGCAGCGGCAGCTTCACCTGCGTCGGCGCGTCGGGCTCGAACCGCTTCGGCTGCGCGTAGCCGTCGCGGAAGCGGCCGCGGATCACCTCGCTGCGCACCATCATCTGGTAGCCGCCCATCGGCCGCTGCGCGGGGTCGCTCTTCGCCGCGTCGCCGTCGGCGCCCGCGTACTTGAAGTCGTCGGGATGGGCGTCGACCAGCTTCACCACCCAGTCGGCGTCGTCGCGCGACGTGGAGACCCAGAGGTGCGCGACGAGCGGCCCGGCGAGCGTCACGTCGGCGTCGAGCGGCTCGCTCGCGAAGGTGAGCACGTCGGGGCGCCGCGTCGCGAAGCGCTGGTCGTCGGTCATGTACTCGCGCGTCATGCCGCGCGTCACCTGCTCGCTGAAGGGCACCGGCTTCGCGGGATCGCTGGTGAAGGCGTCGAACGCGTCGCCGTCGCTCGGCGCGCTGGCCGCGAGCCGCCCGCCGCCCGCGGCGAAGAAGCTCCGCGTCGCCGTTCCCTTCGGCGGCCACTGGTCGAAGGTGCGCCACTCGTTCGAGCCCGTCTCGAAGACGGTCGCCTCGGCCGGCGCGGCGAGCTGCTGCTGCCCGCGCAAGTGGCGCTCGAAGAAGGGGAACTCGACGTGGTCGCGGTACCACGCCGACTGCTTGCCGTTGAAGCGGACGTTGCCGAGGCGGTCGCCGTCGCCGCGCGCCCAGCCGCCGTGCGACCACGGTCCCATCACCAGCGCGTTCTCGACGCCGGGGTTCTGCCGCTCGATCGCGCGGTAGATCTGCAGCGGCCCGTTCAGGTCCTCCTGGTCGAACCAGCCGCCGACCGTCAGCACCGCGGGCGCCACCTTCTTCAGTTGCGGCAGCAGGTTGCGCGCCTGCCAGTAGCCGTCGTAGTTCGGATGGGAGGCGAGCACGTTCCAGTAGGGCACCTTGCCGCGGAACCACTTCGCGTCGGCGTTCTTCAGCGGGCCCATCGCGAGGAAGAAGTCGTAGCCGTCGGTCACGTCGGCCTCGAACGCAGGCTTGCGCCGTTCCGAGGTCGGGCCGGGCCGCTCGACGCCGAAGCCGTTCATGAACCAGAAGGCGTGCGGCAGGAAGAAGGCGCCGTGGTGGAAGAAGTCGTCGAAGAACCAGTCGGCGATGGGCGCCTGCGGCGACGAGCAGGCGAGCGCCGGATGGGCGTCGATCATCCCGACCGCCGCGTAGAAGCCGGGATAGCTGATCCCCCACAGCCCGACCTTGCCGTTGGAGCCCGGCACGTTCTTCACGAGCCAGTCGATCGTGTCCCACGTGTCGGTCGACTCGTCGATCTTCGCGCCCGGCTCGGCGGCGATCTGCGGCCGGACGTTGTCGAACGTCCCTTCCGAGCGCCAGCAGCCGCGCACGTCCTGGAAGACGACGATGTAGTCGTGCTCCGCGAAGAGCGGGCTCGGGCCGAGCGAATCGGCGAACTTCTCCTCGCCGTAGGGCGCGCACGAGTAGGGCGTGCGGCGCATCACGATCGGGTGCGGCACGTCGGTCGACTTCGGCAGGTAGATCGCGGTGAAGAGCTGCGCGCCGTCGCGCATCGCCACCATCCGCTCGAGCTTCGTGTAGCGCTCCGACAGCGGCGGCGCGGCGGGCGGAGCGGCTTGCGGCGCGGCGGGCGGCGGCGCCTGCAGCAGCAGCGACGCCACGACGAGGAACGGGACCGGCATGTTCGCGACCTCCCGGGTTGCGAGGCTTACGACGAGGGCCGGCGCAGGTTACGGGGCGCGCAGCCGCGCGACGGTGGGCAGCAACGCGCGCGCCGCCTCGAGGTGGCGGCGCGACGCCGCCGGACGCGGCGGGTCGATCTGCACGAGGCGGGCGCCCAGCAGCAGGTGGAGCCGCGCGTCCTCGGGATGGTCGATCGACGCCCCCTCCCACGTCGAGAGCGCGTCGATCCGCTCGCCGAAGCGCCAGAGCGCGAGGCCCAGCAGCGCGCCGGTCGACGCCTCGAGCCCGCTCGTCCCGTAGTCGGCGGAGTAGAGGCGGATCTCGGCCGCGCCGTTGGCGAGGAGCGCCGCGCGGATCGCGTCGCGCTTCGGCTCGGGATCGAGCGCGCGCGCGAGGCGCAGCAGCGCGTCGCTGCGCAGCTTGCGGTTGGCGTGCCACGCCGCGTCCGACCAGTGGTCGAGCAGCGCCGCGAACTCGAGCGGCCGATCGACCGCATGGCACGCGTCGAGGCGCGCGGCGTCGCCCTCCTCGCCCACCTCCTCGCCCCACCGGAAGCGCCAGCCGGCGCGCTCGAAGCGCTGCTCCACCAGCTCCTCGTGCTCGCGCCACGGCGCCGCGGCCGTCACCTCGAAGCCGGGCGGCGCGAGGCCGGCGAGATCGATCGCGAGCTCGGCGACGGAGCTCGCCACCGGCGGCGGCCGCGGCGCCGACGAGCGCGGCGGCGCGCCGCCGCTGCGGCCGAGGATCCAGCCGACCAGCGCGCACGAGAGCGCGACGACGACGGTCCGCACGACGAACGCGACGATGGTCCGCCTATCCATCGGCCGGCAGCCCCAGCAGCGTGCGCGCCTCCTCGCGCGCGCGCGCCATCTCCTCGTCCTTCGGGTCGCAGAGCGCGACGCCCTCGTCGAAGTGGCTGCGCGCCGCCGCGCCGTTGCCGATGCGCCCGTAGGCCATCGCGAGGAAGAAGTGGTCGAACGGCCCGCCGCCGCGCGGCAGGTCGCCGGCCGCCTCGAGGAGCTCGATCGCGCGCGAGAAGTCGCCGATGCGGTAGTAGGCGACGCCGAGCGTGTTGGCCCACCACGCGTTGCGCGGCTCGATCGAGCAGGCGCGCTGCGACAGCTTGAGCCCCTCGGCGGGGAGGCGCTTCGACGGGTCGCCGCAGTTCACCAGCTCCCACGCGAGGTCGTTCATGAACTCCGGGTTCCACGGCTCCATCGCGACCGCGCGCCGCAGCCCCGCGATCGCCTCGGCGTGGCGGCCGCGCGGCGCCAGCGACGCCGCCTGGTGGTCGACGATCGCCGCGTCGTCGGGCCACTTGGCGATCGCCTCGTCGAGCGCCTTCCATGCGCGCTCGTCGGCGTTCGAGTCGAGGTAGACGGTCGCGAGCATGTCGCGCGCGTCGGGGTTGTCGGCGATCTCGAGGCTGCGCTGGCAGGCGCCGATCGCGCGGTAGTGCTCCTCCTCCTCGAGCCACGTCCCCCCGATCGCCGCCGCCGCGCGCGCCAGCGACGGATCGAGCGCGAGGCTCCGTTCGAGCTTGCCGCGCGCCTCCGCGTGGAAGCGGCCGCGCGCCAGCACGATCCCCAGCGCCGCGACGATCTCCGCGTCGTCGGGAGCGCGCCGCTCGGCCGACTGCAGCCGGTCGATCGACGCCGACGCCAGCTCGTCGGCGGCCAGCAGAAGCTCGATCTCGTCGAGCAGCGCCCGCTTCGACGCCGGCCGCAGCGCGCGCGCGCCCGCGAGGAGCTCGCGCGCGCGCGGCCAGCCGTCGGGCGCGTCGCGGCGCAGCGCCTCGGCCGCCGCCACCCTCACGGGGAAATCGTCGGGTCGCGCGGCGAGGTGGCGCTCGAAGAGGCGCAGCGCCGCGTCGTCGAGCTGTTGTTCCAGCAGCGCCGCGCCGAGCAGCCGCACGGTCTCCGACGGCCACGCCGCGTCCCACGACTCGAGCGCCAGCGCGCGCAGCGCGGCGGGATCGCGCGCGCCGTTGGCGTCGCGGATCCGCGTGCGCGCCGGATCGCGATCGACGTGGCGCGCCCGCTCCTCCGCCTCGTGCGCGGCGTCGGCGTGGCCGCAGCGCCGCTCGAACGCGGCCCACTCGTCCCACGCGGGCGCCAGCGCGGGATCGGCGGCCAGCGCGGCCGGCAGCGCGTCGCGCCACTCGCGCAGCCGACGGACGACGAGGTCGGGCCGCGGCCGCTGCAGCGTCGGCGCGAAGAGCTCGTCGAACGCCAGCAGCGCCGACTGCGCGGACGGCGTCGCCGGCGGCGACGGCGCGGCCGCGTGCGCCCGGACGCCGTGCGCCGCGTCGCGCTCGGCCGCCGTCTTCAGCCGCGCGAGCGACCACGCGCCGAGCCCGGAGGCCAGCGCGACCAGCAGCGTCCCGCCCGCCAGCGACGCGCTCATTCGATTCGTGAGCTCGGACTGCGCCATCGACTCCTCGCTCCGCTCCACGCGCGCGGGCCCGGGACTCTACTTCGCGAGCCGGTCGGCCGGGCTCGCTAGCCTCGCGCCGATGACGCCCGCCGCGCTCCTCTCCTTGCTGCTCGCCGCGCCGTTCCGCGTCGGTTCCGACGAGCTGCCGGCGCTTCGGTGGAGGCCGACCTCGGAACGCCCGGCGCCGGTGATCGAACTCGCCGAGAGCCAGCGTCACGTCGAGCTCGACGGGACGGCGCGCCGCGCGCAGCTCCGCCTCGCCTGCGACGACGCGCCGCCGGGGTCGGCCGGAACGATCGTCCTGGAGCTCCTCGGCGACGCGCCGGCGCTCGACGAGGAACGGAGCTGGAGCAGCGGGGACGGCGTGGCGCGGACGACGTGGAGCGACGGCAATCACGCCTTCGAGCGCGACCTCTTCGCCAGCGCCGCCGATCCGCTGCTGGTCGTGCGGCTGCGCAGCGACGGTGGGCCGCTCGCGTTGCGCATCGAGTGGAGCGATGCCGAGTTCGTCGCGCCGAACCGTCTCCGCATCGACGCAGGCGACCTGGACGGAGAGCTCCGAGTCGAGAGCGTCGGCGGCCGCATCGTGGCGGAGACCGCGGCGGAAGGAGACACGCTCCGCGTCGAGGGGGCGTTGGCCATCGTCGTGCGCCTCGCTTTCGGGATTGGCGAGGGTGGCTACGACGGGGCGAAGGCTCTGGACGGCGTCGCGGCGATGCCGTTCCAGCAACTGCTGGAGCGCCACCTCACGGCACGCGCGAAGCAGCGCGGCGGCTTCGCGCTCGAGCTCGGCGCGCCCGACGATCTCGCGCGCTGGCGTGGCGTCATGACCGACGAGCGGCTGCGCCTGCTGCGCGACGGCGTCGACGACCCCGACCTCGCCGCGACCTGGATCGGCCTCGCGCGCCAGCGGCTGCCCGATTCCCCTCGCTGCAGCTCCGATCCGCCCGACCTCGCGGCCGCCCGCGCGCAGTTCGAGCGGCGCGACGGCGACGCGGCGTGGGCGGCGTTGCGCCCGCGCGTCGCGATGCGCCTCGTGCCGCTGCTCGGCCCGCGCGACGACGAGCGGCCCGTCGACTTCGAATGCTCCTCGCTGCTGCTGCGCCTCCTCGTCGACGAACGGGGCGAAGGCGATGCCGCGCGCCTCGCGCTGCTGCCGGCGCTGCCGCGCACCTGGAGCGACGGGATCGTGACCGGCGCGCGCGCTCCCTCCGGCGTCGTCGTCGACCTGCGCTGGAGCGACGGCGCGCTCGACTCCGCGCGCCTCTCCTCGCCGCGCGACGCGACGCTGCGGATCGATGCGGGCCGCGGCGACTTCGAGCTCGTCGAGGTCGACGAGAAGGGAACGCTCCAGCCGCCGCGTCCGGCGCCGCGCGCGCGCGACGGCGGCGCGCTCCTCGAGCTCGCCGCGAAGGCGGGGCGTCCGCTCGTGCTGCAGCGCCGCCGCGAGTGACGCGGCCGCGCGCCGGCAGCTACGGCGGCACGAAGTGGATGTAGTTGATCGAGCAGATCCCGAAGTAGATCAGCAGGCCGGTCACGTCGCAGAAGGTCGCGACGAACGGCGAGCAGGCCGTCGCCGGGTCGAGGCGGCAGAGGCGCAGCAGGAACGGCAGCATCGAGCCGACGAGCGTGCCGAAGACCACGACGCCGACGATCGCGAAGGAGACGGTGAGGCCGAGGCGCAGGAAGTGGTCGTCGTAGTCGCGCGGGAAGACCGCCTTCCAGAGCAGCACGCGCAGCAGCCCGATGCACGCGAGGAAGAGGCCGAGCGCGACGCCCGAGACGATCTCGCGCCGGAAGACGCGCCACCAGTCCGCGAGGCGCAGCTCGCCCAGCGCCAGCGCGCGGATGACCAGGGTCGACGACTGCGAGCCGGTGTTGCCGCCCGTGCTGATGATCAGCGGGATGAAGGTCATCAGCACCGGCCAGACCGCGAGCTGGTGCTCGAACGACGTCATCGCGGAGGCCGTGAACATCTCGCCGAGGAAGAGGACGGCGAGCCAGCCGCCGCGCTTGCGCATCAGCTCGAAGAGGCCGACGTCGAGGTAGGGCTTGTCGAGCGCTTCGACGCCGCCGAGCTTCTGGATGTCCTCGGTCGCCTCCTCCTGCACGACGTCGACCATGTCCTCGGCCGAGACGATCCCCTTCATCCGCCCGTCGGCGTCGACGACCGGCAGCGCGACGAGGTTGTGCGCCGCGAAGATCGGCGCGACCTTCTCCTGGTCGAGGTCGTCCTGGACGCGGACCACCTCCGTGACCATCACCTCCTCGATCCGCTTCGCCGCCGGCGCGGTGAGGAGCTGGCGGAACGAGAGGACGCCCTGCAGCCGGTTCGCCGCGTCGAGCACGTAGCAGTAGTAGATCGGCCGGTCCTTCTGCTGCGCCTGGCGGCGCAGGTAGAGGATCGCCTCGTCGACCGTCATCTCGGGGCGCAGCCGCGCGAAGCGCGGGTTCATCAGCCCGCCCGCCTCGTCCTCGGCGTAGGCGAGCAGCGCCTTCACCTCGCGCAGCGACACGTCGTCGAGCAGCTTGAGCAGCGCCTCGCGCTCCGCGAGAGGCGCGTGCTGCACGACGTCGGCCGCCTCGTCGAGCGGGAGGAGGCGCAGCCACGTCCGCCGCGTCAGCGCCGGCAGGCAGCAGAGCAGTTGCGACTGCTCGCGCGCGTTCAGGCCGAGGAAGAACTCCTCCGCCTCGTCCTCGGGCAGCAGCTTCAGCGAGTCGACGCGCTCGTCGGGCGACATCACGGCCCACGCCGCCTTCAGGTCGGCGAGGACCTCGTTCGTCTCGGGCGTGAGCTGACCTTCGGCGCGATCCATGGGGCGCGAGCTCGCGGCACGGCTGCGGGCGAATGCGGACGACTGCGGCGCGGCGGAGTGTACTGCGCGTTCCGGCGGTAGCGTCGCGTCTCGATCCGGAGTCCGGATCAAAAGTTCGGAGCCGATCCGCCATGGGCCGAGCCGACTCGCGGCTCTTCGAGTTCCTGCCGCGCCTCCTCTCCAAGCGGGGCTTCTGCTCGCGCAAGGAAGCGGAGCAGCTGGTCGCGGAGGGACGCGTCACGGTGAACGGCGTGGTGCGGCGCGACGTCCTCTGGCGGACCCATCCGCGGCGCGACGACGTGCGGGTCGACGGCGCGCCGGTGGGCCAGGCGGCCCTCCTCTGGCTGAAGCTCCACAAGCCGCTCGGCGTCGTGACGACGATGAAGGATCCCGAGGGGCGGCCGACCGTGGCCGACCTGATCCCGGAGAAGTGGCGCGGCGCGATGCCGGTCGGCCGGCTCGACCAGGATTCGACCGGGCTCCTGCTCCTCACGAACGACCACGCGCTGGGCGAGCGCCTCGCCGGACCGGGCCATCGCGTGAAGAAGGTCTACCGCGTCGTGGTCGGCGGCCGACCCGACGACGACCGCTTCGCGCCGCTGCGCGACGGGATCGAGCTCGACGGCGAGCGCTGCCGGCCGGCGGCGGTGGCGATCGTCGGGCACGACGGCGACGCGACCGAGCTCGAGGTGATCCTCGACGAGGGGAAGTTCCGGCAGATCCGCCGCTCGCTCGCCGCGGTCGGGCTCGCGGTGCGATCGCTCCATCGCGTCCGGATCGGGCCGCTCGAGCTCGGCGACCTCGCGCCGGGCTCGCTCGCCCCGCTGAGCGGCGAGGAGCTGGCCGCGCTGCGGCGCGCGACCTGAGGTCGGGTCGGGAGCGAAGCGGCGCCGGAGCCCGGCTTCGCGCCCCCCGTTGCCTTCTCCCAGGCGGTCGGTCGGCGCGGGCCGCGGCTCCGGCACTCGCGGAGAGTCGCTGGCAACCGCCGGGCCGCGGACGCCGCCGTCGCGGCCTCGGAATCGCGGCGGCGCGCCGGCCGGGAGCGGGCTCGTTACCGCGTCGCCACCGTTGGCGGACCGCGCTTCCGTGACATCAACGCGGCTTCGATCGCAGCACGACCAGGCTCGCGACGGCGGCGCCGATGCGCACGGTGAGCGAGCCGACCTCCTGGCGCTGCGACGCGATCACGCGTCCTTGCACGAAGAGGGGCAGGCCGAGCACGAGGCCGGCGCCGCGCTCCTGGAGCAGGTGCTTCGTCGTGCCGGCGAGGAGGTTCGCGATCTCTCCGATCGCGTCGCAGAGGTCGCCGTCGGCGAGCTCCTCGGCCACGTCCATCACGAACATCTGCCGCGCCAGCATGCGGCAGGTGTCGATCGACGCGGCCAGCCCGACCTGCGCCGACGCGCCCTCGCCCACCAGCGCGACGTAGGAGCCGACGTCGGTCGCGGCGACGCCCGCGCTCTTGCCCACGACCTTGAAGCCGCGGAAGCCGAGTTGCTCGGTGAAGAGCTCCTCCGCGGCCTTCGCGACGAGCGCGAGGAGTTCGTCCATCGCGACGCGGGCGGGGGCGGTCGGGCTCACGGGGCCGGCACCGGCAGCACGATCGTCATGCGCATCCTCGGGGGGGAATTGCGAGGCCGATGGAGTTCATCGACGGCGCCGATCGCCATGATCGAAGGAACTCTTTTCCCGCGACGAGGGGCGCGCGGAGGAGCGCGGCGAGACGAGGGCGAGCGATGCCGGAACTTCCCGAGGTCGAGACGACGCGGCGCGGGATCGCGCCCCACCTCTCCGGCCGGCGGATCGCCGCGGTCGTCGTGCGCGAGCGGCGGCTGCGCGTGCCGCTCCCCGCCGACTTCGAGCAGCGCGTCGCGGGCGCGCGCGTCGTCGCGGTCGAGCGGCGCGCGAAGTACCTGCTGCTGGCGCTCGCGCGGGGACGCCGGCCGGCCGGCACGCTGCTGGCCCACCTCGGCATGTCGGGGAGCCTGCGCGTCGTCGACGCCGCGACGCCGCCGCGACGCCACGACCACGTCGACCTCGTGCTGGAGGGCGGCCGTTCCCTGCGCCTCCACGACCCGCGCCGCTTCGGCTGCCTCGTCTGGGTCGACGGCGATCCGGCCGACCACGCGCTCCTCCGCGACCTCGGTCCCGAGCCGCTCGACGCCGGCTTCGACGGCGCGTGGCTGGCGGAGCGCGCGCGCGGACGGACGGCGCCGGTGAAGGCGTTCCTCATGGACGCGCGCAACGTCGTCGGCGTCGGGAACATCTACGCCAACGAATCGCTCTGGCGCGCGTCGATCGATCCGCGCCGCGCCGCCGGCCGCGTCGCGCCGTCGCGCTACGACGCGCTCGCGCGCGAGGTGAAGTCGGTGCTGCGCGAGGCGATCGCCGAAGGCGGCACGACGCTGCGCGACTTCGTGCAGGCCGACGGCTCGAGCGGCTACTTCAAGATCGCGCTGGCCGTCTACGACCGCGCCGGCCTCCCGTGCCCGCGCTGCCGCCGCCCGCTCCGGCAGGCGCGCGTCGGGCAGCGCTCGTCGTTCTTCTGCACGCGTTGCCAGCGGTGAGGGCCGGGGAGCGCGCGGCGCTCCTATGATCCGCGCCGACCTGCCGCACCGCGGCGCCTCCTTTCCGAGGACTCCATGCTCTCGTCGCTGCTCCCGCTGGCCTTCGCGCTCTTCGCCGTCGACCTGCGCGACTCGTGCGTCAAGATCCACGTGACCGTGCGCGCGCCCGACCCGATCCGGCCGTGGAGCAAGCAGCAGCCGGCCGACCAGTCGGGCTCCGGCGTCGTGATCGAGGGCGGCCGCATCCTCACGAACGCCCACGTCGTCCGCTACGCGACGACCGTGCGCGTCCAGCCGTACCAGTCGAGCGAGAAGCTGCAGGCGAAGGTGACGGCGATCTCGGTCGGGATGGACCTCGCGCTCCTCGAGCTCGAAGACGCCTCCGCGCTGGCGAGCGTCCCGCCCGCCACCTTCGCCGACGCGCGGCCCGCGGTCGGCGCGCGCGTCGCGGCCTACGGCTTCCCGATCGGCGGCGACGCGCTCTCCGTGACCGAGGGGGCGATCTCCCGGATCGAGTACGCCGGCTACAACGACGGCCAGGGCGGCCTGCGGATCCAGGTCGACGCGGCGATCAACCCGGGCAACAGCGGCGGGCCGGCCGGCGTCGACGGCAAGATCGTCGGCCTCTGCTTCAGCGGCCTGCGCAGCGCCGACAACATCGGCTTCGTGATCCCGTCGGAGGAGGTGCAGTCGTTCCTCGCCGACGCGCAGGACGGCTCGATCGAGGGCAAGCCGGCGATCGACGCGCGGCTGCAGACGCTGGAGAACGGCGCGCTGCGCGCGAAGCTCGCGATCGACAAGAGCGTGACGGGCCTCATGGTCACGGGCGCCCCGGCCGGCGCGCTGAAGGGCGTGCTCGAGCCGTGGGACATCGTCCAGAAGATCGGCCCGCACGCGATCGACAACGACGGCATGGTCGCGACGCAGGACGGGCTGCGCCTCTCGTGGCACTACTTCGTCGCCGGCCTCGAGAAGGACGGCAAGGTCGCGATGACGGTCGTGCGCGGCGGCAAGCCGATGGAGCTCGCGCTGCCGGTCTCGCGCGGCAACGACCGCCTCATGAAGCCGCTGGGCAACCGCTACCCGAGCTACTACGTCTGGGGGCCGCTGGTCTTCTCGCCGGTCTACGCCGACTACCTCCAGTTCGCGGTGCGCGCGGTGCTGGGCAGCTCGAGCCCGATCGTCGAGCGGATGGGCGACGCCGCCGCGTTCGAGGGCGAGGAGCTGGTGATCCTCGCGTCGCAGCTCCTCCCCCATCCGCTGAGCAAGGGGTACGACGCCGGACCGTTCAGCGTGGTGGGCAAGGTGAACGGCGTCGCGATCAAGAACCTCGCCCACCTCGCGCAGGTGCTGGGCGGGCTGAAGGACGACTACGTCGTGATCGAGTTCGCCGACGAGGGGACCGAGACGCTCGTCTTCAAGCGCGCCGACGTCGTCGCGGCGCAGGACGAGATCCTCGAGGACAACGGCATCCGCAACGCCAGCTCGCCCGACGTCGAGAAGGCCGCCAAGGGCGAGTGACGTGGTGCCGCTGCTCGCCGCGCTGGCCTCCCTCGCGCTGATCTCCGCGGCGCCGGCGCAATCGGCGCCGTTGCAATCGACGCCGGCTCTGCCAGGCGCGGCGCGCGGCGACGAGACGCGACCCGACGAGCTCTTCGCCGGCGCGTGGCGCGACGTCGCCGACGACGGCCACTGGCTGCTGCTCGAGGCGGGCCGGCTGCGCGAGCTCGAGCACGGCCGCGCCGTGTTCGCGCGCGCCGACTACGACGTCGACCACCTCGTGCGCAGCGACTGGGGCCGCCTCACGCGGGTCGAGCTCACGGTCGAGGGCGAGCCGCCGCTGCTGGTGGTCACGACGCCGGCGCGGACGGTGAAGCTGCGTCGCGCGGACGCGAAGGAGCTCCCGGCCGAGCTCGATCCGAAGCCGCTGGCGCTCGGGACGGCGGCGCCGCTGGCGGCGGAGCCGGTCGCGGCGCTGCAGCGCGAGCTCGCGGAGCGGCGCGTGCGCGACCAGGCGGTGCGCACCGGCTTCTCCGGGTCGCCCACTCCGGCGCAGATCGAGGAGATGGGCCGCGTCGACGAGGAGAACACGGCCTGGCTCGCGGAACGGATCGCCGCGATCGGCTGGATCGACGTGACGCGCTTCGGCGCCGACGCGGCGGGCGCGGCCTTCCTCATCGTCCAGCACAGCGGCGACCTGCCGCTGATGATGGCGGCGCTGCCGGCGATCGAGCGCGACGTGCGCGAACACGGCCTCGACGGCCAGAACTACGCGCTGCTGTGGGACCGGCTCCAGGTGAACCTCGGCCGCAAGCAGCGCTACGGCTCGCAGCTCGGCATCGACGCGAACGGGCGCCACGTCGTCGTCGCGATCGAGGAGCGCGACGGCGTCGACGCGCGGCGCAAGGAGCTGCGCATGACGCCGCTGAAGCAGTACCTCGACCTCTTCCGCAACGGCACGCCGCCGCACGAGGTCGTCTTCGAGGACGACCTCGCGCGGTAGCGCCGCCGGCCGGGAGCCCGCCGCGTGCGCGTCGTTTCGCTCAACTGCAGCAACACCGAGATCGTCGCCGCGCTGGGCCAGTCCGGACTGCTGGTCGGCGTCGACGACGACTCCGACTTCCCGGCTGGCGTGGTCGCGCGCCTGCCGCGGGTCGGCCGCGACCTCGACGTCGACGTCGCGAAGGTGGCGGCGCTGGAGCCCGACCTCGTCCTCGCGTCGAACACCGTGCCCGGCCACGAGAAGGTGATCGCCGCGCTCCACGCGGCGCGCCTCCCCTGCTACGCGCCCGAGACGATCACCGTCGCCGACGTCGCCGACGACGTGCGCGAGATCGCGGGCCGCCTCGGCGTCGCGGAGCGCGGCGAGGCGGTCGCGCGCTCGCTGCTGGCGGCGGTCGACGAGGCGCGCGAGGCGGCGCGCGCGCTCGACGCGACGAAGGGCGGCCCGCGCCGGCCACGCGTGCTGCTCGAGTGGTGGCCGCGACCGGTCATCGTGCCGGGCGCCCGGAGCTGGGTGACCGAGCTGATCGACGCGGCGGGCGGCGTGAACCCGTTCGGCGGCGACGACGTGAAGAGCCGGCCGGTCAGCGACGAGGAGGTCGCCGCCGCCGATCCCGACGCGGTGGTGATCTGCTGGTGCGGCGTGAAGCCGGAGAAGTACCGGCCCGAGGTCGTCTACGAGCGCGGCGGCTGGAGCGCGACGGCCGCGGTGCGACGCCGCCAGGTCCACTGCATCCCCGAGGCGTTCCTCGGCCGGCCGGGCCCGCGCCTGGTCGACGGCCTGCGCGCGTTGCAGCGCGTCGTCGCCGCGGCGCGCTGACGATGGCGCTGCACGACCTCCCGTGGCGGCCGAGCGCGACGCCGCCCGACGCGGCGACCGCCGCCTTCCTCGCCGACGCGCAGGCGCGCATCGACGCCTTCTTCGAGGAGCGGTGGCAGGAGCCGATCGTCGGCTTCGTGCCCAGCGACTTCGCGAAGCTCTGGCCCGCGCTCGCCGCGCTGCAGGAGCAGTCGCTCGCGCCGGGCCGCCGCTTCTGCGAATGGGGCTGCGGCTTCGCCGTCGTCGCCGGCCTCGCCGCGCGCCTCGGCTTCGACGCGCACGGCATCGAGATCGAGCGCGACCTCGTCGACGGCGCGCGCGCGCTCCTGGCGACGCACGCGATCGACGTGAAGCTCGCGTGCGGCAGCTTCATCCCGCCCGGCGGCGAACCGCTGGCGAAGATCCGCGCCGAGATGGCGTGGCTGATCACCGGCGGACCCGACGGCCACGCGCTGCTGGGCCGCGAGCCCGATGAGTGGGACATCGTCTTCGCCTATCCGTGGCCCGGCGAGGAGCACGTCGTCGAGCGCCTCTTCGACCGCTTCGCCGCGCCCGGCGCGCTGCTGGTCACGTGGCGGTCGGAGAAGGGCGCGCGCGTGCAGAAGAAGAGCAGCCGCCGGTAGCGCCGCGCGACGCGGCGCGGCGCTCAGTAGCGCCAGACGCCGTCGCTGTCGTCGATCTTCTCGAGCACCGCGCGCGCGATCTTCTCGGCGGAGCTGTTGCCCGCGTTGGCGAGGACGACGAGGAAGCTCGCGCTGTCGAGGTCGGCGGCGACGACCGCGCTGACGCCGTCGAGCTCGCCGACGCTGGCCAGCAGCGGGCCGAAGCGCGGCAGGGTCTCGAGGAACCAGCCGGTGGTCGCCTGGCGGTCGTGGAGGCCCGGCACGCGCACCACCGGTCGGCGCAGGTCGGCCAGCGCCTCGGCGCTCCACGGGCCGCCGTCGCCCGCGTGCACCGTGACCAGGTGCGCGAGGTCGTCGACGCTGGAGAAGGCGCCGCCGACGCAGTTGAACTCGCCGAGCGACGTGCGCGGGCGGGCGGCGAGGCGGCCGTCGCTCCACGCGTAGCCGACCGCGAGGCGCTCGCGCTGCGCGAGCGTCGGCTCGATGCCGCTCTCCTCCATCCCGACGCGCGCGAAGACGAGCTCCCGGACCGCGTCGGCGTAGACGCGGCCGCTGGCGCGCTCCAGCACGATCCCCAGCAGAGCGCTGCCGAAGTTGGAGTAGTGGAAGAAGGTCGACGGTTCGACGACGAACTCGACCGTGCGCAGCGCCTCGATCAGGTCGCGCAGCCCGTAGCGCGGCGGCGCGGCCAGCGCCGGATCGTCGTCGCGCCAGTTGCCCGGCTGCGGCGGCAGCCCCGCGGTGTGGCTCGCGAGCTGGCGCAGCGTGAGCGCGCGCACCGGCTCGGGCAGCTGGAGGTCGGCCGACAGCGTCTCGCCGAGCGTCGACTCCCAACGCAGCTTCCCCTCGTCGACCAGCGTCGCGATCGCCGCGGTCGTGAACGCGCGCGTGATCGAGCCGACCGCGAAGAGCGTGTCGCGCGTCATCGGCAGCCGCCGCTCGACATCCCGCAGTCCGAACGACTGCACGCGGACGACGCCGTCGGCGCCGAAGAGCGCCACGACGCAGCCGGGAACCTGGCGCGACGCCATCACGAACTCGATCGCGCCGGCGATCGGACGCGGCAGCACGTCCTCGGCGCGCGGGACCGCGGGCTCGGTGGCGTGGTCGGCGGCGCGCTCGGCGCGGCGTTCGTCGCGGCGCCCGGGAGTGACGGGACCGCGGTCGACCACCACGTCGCCGTGCTCCGCCGAAGGCGGGACCGTGGCGCACCCGGCGAGCAGCAGCAGCGCCGCCAGCCGCGCGCCGCCGTTCCCTGCATCGATCGTGCGCCCGCACCCCATCGTTCGCCTCGCATCACGCGCGACCCGGCAGGGGCCGCGAAGGTGGAAGAGGTAGCCCGGGACCGCGCCGCCGCCACGGCTGCGACGCGCTCGGGAAAAAACTCCAGCTGCCTAGTCGCCGAGCCGGCAGTACTCGCCCAGCAGCGCGGCGGTCGTCGCGATCTCGGGCTCGGTCGCGGCGCCGCCGGGAAACGGGGGCGGCGGGGGCGGCGGGACGCTGCTGCCGAGGCGGGTACGGGCGCCGCCGCCGGTGCCGATCACGCGGCTCGCCGAACGCCACAGGAGCACCTGGCCGACGCTCGACCAGCTCCCGACGTCGGCGTCGGGCTGGACCAGCGCGAAGTCGACCCGGCCGTCGCCGTCGAGGTCGCGCGGCGGCAGCGGGACTCCGCCGTAGCCGTTGCCGCCGACGCTCCGCGACGACTGCAGCACGGTCGGCGCGACGACGCCGCTCCCGCCGCCGCGGAAGAGGAGGATGGAGCCGATGTTGCGCGACCCGAACGGCACGACCGGGTCGAACGAGGCCGCGTGGGCGACGACGTCGGTGATCGCGTCGCCGTCGAAGTCGACGAGCGACACGTCGTCGCCGTAGAGCCCCATGTCGGCGTATTGCTGCTGCGCCTCGGCGGCCAGCGCGGGCGCCGGCGAGCCGGCCATCGCGGCGCCGCCCGCGAAGACGAGCAGGCGCGCGAAGTCCTTCGACGGCGCGTAGATCTTCTCGTCGGCCGGCGCGAGCAGGACGACGTCGAGCACGCCGTCGCCGGTCACGTCGCCGCATTGGATCGCGCAGCCGCCGTCGCGATGGAGGCCGAAGAGGCCGTCCGTCGCCGGCAGGGGGTCGTCGAGCGTCGCGATCGGCGCGACGACGCCTCCGCCCGACAGCGCGGCGCCGCCCGCCCAGACCCAAGCGCGGCCGACGTCGACGACGCTCGCCGCGTCGGCGAGCGACGCGACCGCGACGACGTCGGCGATCGCGTCGCCGGTCACGTCGGCGCAGACGACGCCGCACGAGTCGCCGCCGAAGGTGTCGCCGCAGCTGCCGAGCCCGTCGCTGATCGCGGCGCCCGCCACCTGGAGCTCGGCGCTCGGCAGCACGACGCCCGCGAAGCCCGCGGCGCCGCACGCCCAGACGTCGATCACGCCGCTCGACGTCGCCGCGCCGTCGGCGTAGGGGCTGACCGCGACGACGTCGCGCCGCCCGTCTCCCGTCACGTCGACGAGCTGCAGCCCGCCCGTCGCGCTGGCGAGCCGGTCGAACGCGACCGGCGCCGCGCGGCGCAGCTGCGCCGTCTCGAAGACCAGCCCGCTCAGCTGGCTGCCGCCGCGCCAGACGAAGAGCGCGCCCGCGTCCTTGACGCCGGCGACGTCGGCCGCCGTCGCGCCCGCCAGCAGGTCGAGGATCCCGTCGCCGTCGAAGTCGTCGAAGCAGACGCCGTCCCCGCCCCACACGTGGCCGATCGCGTCGTCGGGCGTGGGCGCGCCGTTGCGCAGCCGCGCGTCGGCGTTGCGCGGGCCGACCAGCGTCGCGCCGCCGTGCCAGAGGAAGAAGCTGCCGCCCGAGCCGACGTTGGCGCCGCGCACGAGGAGGTCCCGCACGCCGTCGCCCGTGAGGTCGACGAGGTGGATCCCCTCGCCCGGCGGAACGCCGATGCGGTCGAACACCTTGGCGTCCGTCGCGTCGAGCGACGCGAGCGGAGCCGGCGTCCCGGCCAGCGCCGCGCCGCCCTGCCAGACGAAGAGCATCCCGACGTCGGCCGTCGCGCCGCGGTCGGCGCACGCTGCGCCGACGACGACGTCGGGGATCGAGTCGCCGCTGACGTCGGCGACGAAGAGCGCCTGGGTGTCCTCGAACGGAAAGCCCGTCCCGTTCCACACGCTCCCGAGCCGGTCGCCGGCGATCGCTCCGGGCCGCCGCAGCAGCGCGGTCGGCGCCGGGCTCCCGGCCAGGCCGGGCCCGCCAGCGAAGACGCACACCTCGCCGCAGTCGACGACGCCGCCGACGTCGGCCGTCGACGCGGCCGCGACGACGTCGAGGATGCCGTCGTTCGTGACGTCGGCGACGACGAACGACTGCGCGCTCGAGACGAAGCCGGCGACCGGGTCGCTGCCGCGCAGCGTCGCGGTCGCGGGCACGTGCGCGCTCGCCGGCGCCGGCGCGCTCCAGACATAGATCGCCTGCGCGCCGCTGGCGATCAGGTCGTCGACGCCGTCGCCCGTCACGTCGGCCAGCGCCGTCGTCGAGTGGTCGCGCCCCCCGATCGCCTGCGACTTCGCCGTCGGCGCGCCGACCAGCAGCGTCGGCGACGGCCCGGCGCCGAGCGCGCCGAACCGGTCGAAGAGGGCCATCGCGCCGCAGTCGGTCACGCCGTCGACGTCGCCCGCGCGCACGCCCGCGACGAGCTCGTCGCGTCCGTCGCCGTCGAAGTCGCGGAAGAGCGCCCGCTGCGCCGACGCGGCGCCGAGCACGGGCAACCGCTCGCGCGCGACCACCTGCCGGCCCGGATCGAAGTCGTCCCACGCGCGCACCACCAACGGATGGTCGCCCGAGCCGGCCCGCGCGAGGTGCCAGACGAGCTCGCGCGTCGCGCCCGACGGCTCGTCGACGATCGGCCGGAAGCCCTGCCACGTCGGCGTCGCGTCGAGCCGCGCGGAGACGAGATCGCCGTCGGGATCGGTCACGCGCACGCGGATGCGGACCGCGTCCAGGGTCTCGAGGAACCAGCCCGGATTCGGCGGCAGCTCGATCGTGACCACCGGCGGTGCGTTGGCCCGCGGCGGCGCGGCCGGGAAGCCGAGCGCGATCGCGGCGAGGGCGGCGAGCGCGGAGCGGAGCGCGAGTTCAGGGCTCATCGGGGCGGCTCCGATGGCGGGGCGGAAGCGACGGTCGGCGACGATGGCCCGTCCGGCCCGGGTTGTCCACGGCTTGCCGCAAGAGTTCGCGACCACGCGGAATCGGCCGCGGCCGAGCGGCCCGCCGCCCGCTTCCGGCGCAGCGGCACGCCGCTAGCATCCCGACCTTTTTCGACTCTCGACCGGATCCCGCAGGGCCGGAGGGCTTCATGGGCTGGGTTCGCCGGCTGTACCGCTCCTCGCTCGGCGCGAAGTACGTGATGGCGCTGACGGGGGTGATGCTCTTCCTCTTCCTGATCGCCCACCTGCTCGGGAACTTGCAGGTCTTCGCGGGCGCCGACGCGATGAACGGCTACGCGCAGAAGCTGCGCGATCTCGGGCCGCTCTTGTGGGTCGCGCGCATCGGGCTGCTGGTGATCGCGCTGCTCCACGTCGTGACGGCGCTGCGCCTCGCGAAGGCGAACCAGGCGGCGCGGCCGGTCGCCTACGCGAAGCAGGCGACGCGGCAGGTGAAGCCGCAGACGAAGACGATGGTGCTGTCGGGCCTGGTGCTGCTGGGCTACGCGCTCTACCACCTCGCCCACTTCACGTGGGGCTTCGTGCTGCACGACTACTCGACGCTCACCGACGCGCAGGGGCGCCACGACGTCTTCGCGATGGTGGTGAAGAGCTTCCAGTGCTGGTGGGTCAGCGCGAGCTACCTCGCCGCGATGGCGTTCCTCGCGCTCCACCTCTGCCACGGGATCACGAGCGCGTTCCAGACCTTCGGGCTGAACCACGCGAAGTACGCGTGCGCGATCAAGCTGGCCGGGCCGGCGGTCGCGGGCGCGCTCTTCCTCGGCTACGCGTCGATCCCGGTCGCCTGCTGGATGGGACTGATCAAGCTCGCGGAGGGCGCGTGATGGACCTCAAACCGCGGACGAGCGGAGCCGCCGGCGCGCTCGACGGACGCTGCCCGACCGGGCCGATCGAGTCGCGCTGGGAACGCTGCAAGGCGGAGCTCAAGCTCGTCAACCCGGCGAACAAGCGGAAGTACAAGGTGCTGGTCGTCGGCACCGGCCTCGCCGGCGCGTCGGCGGCCGCGACGCTGGCCGAGCTCGGCTACCAGGTGCACGCCTTCT
>Ga0315910_10000129_pt1 | contig 94764 bp, 58 predicted proteins | sample EdamamesoilMG_FD_204470 | JGI IMG/M metagenome (GOLD analysis project Ga0315910, IMG submission 204470) | Garden soil microbial communities collected in Santa Monica, California, United States - Edamame soil | ecosystem: Environmental > Terrestrial > Soil > Garden | place: USA: California...
GTCGCTCCCGGACGACGCTGCCGACACGCTGGGGGGGCTCATCTACCAGGCCATCGGACGCGTCCCGCGCGTCGGGGACCGCTGGAAACACGGGCCGCTGGAGTTCGAGGTGAGTGCCGTGGAGCGCCTGCGCGTCGTGCGCGTGCTGGTGCGCGGGCTGGCCGGCCTCGAGTCCGCGCCACCCGCCGACGCCTGATTCCCGCCAACTCGCGCTTGCCAGCCGCGCGCGCTCTCTCCTACGATGCCGCGCATGGACGGGTCCCGCATTGAAGACGTCGGGCGTGCGCGCTCTCTGATCGAGGCCGGCGATTTCGCCGGGCTTGCAGAGTTTGTCGCACCCCTGCATTCCGCCGACCTCGCCGACATCCTTCAGCAACTGGAAGTCGAGCAGCAGGTGCAGGTGCTGAAGCGCCTGGACACCGGGCGCGCCGCCGAAGTTCTGGCCGAGTTGGACGAGAAGTCCGGCAGCACCGTGCTGCAACTCCTGTCCGACCGCGAAGTGGTGGCGCTGCTCGAGGAACTCCCCTCCGATGACGCCGCCGACCTCATGTCGACGCTGGGTCCCGAAAAGACCGAACGCGTCGAGGCCCTGCTGCCGCGTGCCGATCGCGAAGACATCCAGGAACTCCTCGAGTTTGGCTCCGAGACCGCGGGCGGACTCATGCAGGTGGAGCGCGTCGCCGTGCGCGATGACGCGACCGTGCAGGACGCCATTGGGGTTGTGCGCGCCGCCGCGGCGGCACAGGTGGAGAGCCCGCAGCGCGTCTACGTGGTGAGCGAGAGCGGGGAGCTGGTGGGCTTCATGGGCACCATCGACCTCGTGCTGCGCACACCCGAAACCCGCGTGCGCGATGTCATGGAGCGCAACGTTGTCAGCGTCCCGGTTGACATGGACCAGGAGCAGGTGGCGGCACTGTTCTCGCGCTACAACGAGTTCGTGATGCCGGTGGTCGACACCGCCAACCGCCTGGTCGGGCGCATCACGATGGATGACATTATCGACGTCATCGAGGAGGAGGCCAGCAAGGACATCACGCGCATGGCCGGCACCAGCGACCAGGAAATTGGCGAGACCTCGGTGTTCAAGGTGGCGCGCACGCGCCTGCCGTGGCTCGTGATCGGATTCCTGGGCGAGATCGTGGGCGCGGTTCTGATGAGCCGCTACGAGGCCTCGCTCGCCGAGTTTGTGGTGCTCGTATTCTTCATCCCGCTCATCGTTGCCACCGCGGGCAACACCGGTATGCAGGCGGCGGTGGTGGTGGTGCGCGAGATCGCACTCGGGCAGGTTGCCATCAACCGTATTGGCCGGCGCGTATTCAAGGAGCTGCAGGTGGCGTTCCTGAACGGGATGGCGCTGGGTGCGATGCTGTTTGCCATCGTGTACGTGTGGCGCCACAACGCGGCACTGGGCGGGCTCCTGTGGGGGTCGCTCCTGCTCGTGATCTTCGTGGCAGCCCTCATGGGGTCGTCGATCCCGCTGGTGCTGAACCGCTTCAAGGTGGACCCGGCGGTGGCGGCCGGGCCCTTCATCACGGTTTCCAACGACGTCATTGGCATTGCCATCTATCTGACACTGGCGTCGGCGTATCTGCGCGCGCATTGAAGTCGCGCGCCAAGTCGGGCACACTCCCTCCATGCTCATCAAGGATACCGGCATTGTGATCTCCGCAACGCGTTCCGGGGAGACCAGCCTGCGCGTGCTCTTTCTGGGGCGCACGGGCGGCAAGCTGTGGATCCTCGCCAAAGGGGCGATGAGTGCGCGCCACCCGACGCGCGGCGTGCTGGAGCCGGGCAACCGAATCGATGTCGTGTTGCACCGGCGCGAGGGGCAGGCCACACACTATCTAAAGGAAGCGTCGCTTGTGGCGCACCCGGCGGCCGGACGCGATTCGTTGCCGCACATGGCGGCGGCGTTCGCCGCGCTGGAACTGCTGGACCAGGTGTGCGTGTCGGGCGGGAGCCTGGACGAGAGCATCGTGGACGTCGCCAGCGATTACCTGGCTTCGCCGCCGGCACTCGACCCGTTGTTTGCGTTTCTCGCGTTTGAGATCCGGTTGCTGGACGTGCTGGGTGTTGCGCCCGACACGGTGAGTTGCGTGCGCTGCGGTGCGCCGCCGGACGCCGGGTCGTACAGCCCGCGCGACGGTGTGAGCCTGTGCGCGGAACACCGCACGTCGTTGCCGGAGTCGGTGCATTTGTCCGCCGGTGTCGTGGCTGCCGCCGCCGATTGCGCGTCGGAACCGTACGAAAACATTGCGCGCGCGGCCATCCCCGCGCCGGTCAGAAAAGAGTTGGGCAGGCTCGTGCACTGGACCTATACTTACCACGTTCATGGATACCGCCTGCCTCGTTCTCTGAATCTCATTTGATGCGTTGCGTGATTGATGTGATGGCGGTCGACGACCGTCAGTCCTGAAAGGATTTCTGTTTTGCCACCGCGTGCCCGGCCCCGCACCACGTCAAAGCGCTCCGCGCCCACCAAGCAGGAGATCATCACGCGCCTGCACGAGTTCTGGGCCCGGCAGGGATGCGTGCTCGTGCAGCCGTACAACTCGGAAGTGGGTGCGGGTACGCTGAACCCCGCCACGTTCCTGCGCGTGCTGGGTCCGGAACCGTGGCGCGCCGCGTACGTGGAACCTTCCAAGCGGCCGCGCGACGGCCGCTACGGTGCAAATCCCAACCGCGTGCAGCAGTTTCTGCAATACCAGGTGGTGTTGAAGCCGCCACCCGACGACGTTCTTGCGTTGTATCTCGAGAGCCTTCGCTACATCGGCATCGACCCCGACGCCCATGACATCCGTCTGGTGGAAGACGACTGGGAAGCGCCCACGCTGGGTGCTGCCGGTCTGGGTTGGGAGGTCTGGCTCGACGGCATGGAGATCACGCAGTTCACGTATTTTCAGCAGGCGGGTTCGCTGGAACTCGAGCCCATCACGGCCGAACTCACGTACGGACTGCTGCGCCTGTGTCTCTATCTACAGAGCGTTGACTCGGTGCTGGATGTGGAGTGGGCGCCGGGTGTGTCGTGGGGCGAGATGAATCTGCAGGCGGAACAGGAATTCTCCGCGTTCCACTTTGAGCACAGCAACGCAGAGATGTATTTCCGGCTCTTCAAGGAGTACGAGCGCGAAGCGGTTGCCATGCTGGAAAAGGGCCTGGCGCTGCCCGCGTACGACTACGCCGTGAAGCTCTCGCACGTGTTCAACCTCCTCGACGCCCACGGGGCCATCAGCGTCACCGAGCGCGGGGCCTACATCGCGCGCATTCGCACACTCGCGCGCCGCGTCGCGGTGGCGTACATCGAAAAGCGCGAAGCCCTCGGCTTTCCGCTGCTGGTCAAGAAAGGCAAGCGGGCGTGACCGACTTTCTGCTCGAGATCGGGGTTGAGAACATTCCGGCCGGCTACCTGCCGCCGGTGATCGCGCAGTTGCAGTCCGACGCCGCGGCCATGGCCGCGCGCTCGCGCCTTGTTTACAAAAACATATACACGACGGCAACGCCGCGACGTCTGGTTCTGCTCGTGCGCGGGCTGGAGGACCGGCAGGCCGCCGGCGAGGAAGTGGCCACCGGCCCGCCGGCGTCGCGCGCGTTCCTGGAAGACGGACGCCCGTCACCCGCGGCCGAGGGGTTCGCGCGCGGACAGGGTGTGTCGGTAGCGGATCTGGTGCGCGTCGAAACCCCGAAGGGCGAATACCTCGCGGTACGCAAGACGCTCCCGCGCGGCAAGACGGTGGCGGCACTGAAGGCGGAATTGCCCGCGCTGATCACCGGGCTGCGTTTTCCGAAGACCATGAAGTGGGAGGAGAGTGGGGCACGCTTCGCGCGACCGGTGCGCTGGATCGTGGCGCTGTATGGAAAGGACGTCGTCCCGGTTGTGTTCGCGGGTGTGAAGAGCGGCCGCGTGACCTGGGGCCGTCCGTGGATGCGGAGCGAGCGTCGAACGGTTCGTGACGCCGCGTCCCACGCCGCGACCGTCAAGGAGTTCGGGACCATCCTCGACGCCGGGGCCCGCCGCGATCGTATTGCCGCGCTGGCCGGCAAGGCCGCCGTCGCCGCGCGGGGTCGCCTGGTACCCGACGACGATCTGCTCACCGAGCTTTGTTTCATGACCGAGGACCCGCGCCCGCTGGTGGGTTCCTTCGATGCGCGTTATCTGGACCTGCCGGCGCCGGTCATTGTGACGGCGATGCGCTCGCACCAGCGCTACCTGGCGCTCACGGACGCGAAAGGGCAGCTGATGCCGCGCTTCATTACGTTCACCGATGGACCCGTCAAGGGTGCGCCGGGTGTCGCGCGCGGCAACGAACGCGTGCTGCGGGCGCGCCTCGAGGACGCCGAGTTCTACTGGCGGGAAGACGTAAAGCGCGGAGTTGACACGCTTGCCGACGAACTGGATCGCATCGTCTTCATCGAAGGGTTTGGCAGTGTCGGGCAGCGCTGGCGGCGCGTGCTTGAACTGGCGCGCGGGATCAACGCGGCGGTGCCGCGCTCGCAACAGAGCGATGAGGCGGCACTCCAGCGTGTGGCCCGTCTCGCCAAGGCCGACCTCGCCAGCACCATGATTCGCGACGGCAAGGAGTTCACGGCCCTGCAGGGTGTCATTGGCTCCCACTACGCGCGTGCTGCGGGTGAGAGTGACACCGTGTGCGACGCGGTGCGTGACCACTACGCGCCGCGCGCTGCCGGCGACGCGCTGCCGGCGTCGACGCTCGCGCGCGTGCTCGGACTCGCCGATCGCATCGACACCATTGTGGGTTCGTTTCTCGCCGGCATGAAGCCCACGGGTTCGCAGGATCCCTTTGCGCTGCGCCGCGGCGCCAACGGTGCCGTTCGACTCGCCGCGGAACTGCCCGGCGTGCGCCTCGACGCACTGGTCGAAGCGGCGCGCGCCGCGTACGCGACCGGGTTGCCCGACGCGCGCGTGGATGAACTCTGGAAAGAGAAGCGGGTGGGCGCCGACGTCATCGACTTCGTGAAGAGCCGCGTGGAGGCGTTCCTCAAGGAGAACCTTGTCGCACCCGATGTCGCGGAAGCCGTCCTGCCGGTTTCCTGGGTGGAGCCGGGAGTTGCGCTGGCGCGTGCGCGGGAGATTTCCCGTTTGCGCGGGGACACGCGGTTTGAGCGGCTGGTGGTGGGGGTGCGCCGGGTGGGAAACATCCTCGCCAAGGATCGCCGCCGGGTAGGTGCAAGCCTTGAAGAGGTAGCGCTTGGTCTTACGGGGCGCGACGGCAAGCCCGCCCCTTATTCCGCCGAACACTTCCAGGATGGCGCCGAAAACGCCCTCTCCGACGCCGTCCAGGCGGCTCTCAAGCAGATCACGCAGCAGGAAGCCAAACAAGACTTTACGGCGATCCTCGCCAGCCTGTCCGGGCTTGCCGACCCGATCGACCGTTACTTTGAGAAAGTCCTCGTGAACAGCGACGACCCGGTAGTGAAGGAAAACCGACACGCGTTTCTCGCCGGGGTCTACCGTCTCTTCGGGCATTATGCGGACTTCCTGACCCTTCAGGAACAGACGCCCGCCGCCTGATTTCCTTCCACTCCGTTTCCCATCGTTCCTGACCCCACATACGGCCGAATGGCCGAACCTTGTGCGGATATACGCGTTGACACCAAAGCTGGGCGTATGGTAGTCTTCTCGACGGACTAGGGGCAGAGGGTTTTATCGGGGCGGGTAACCGCCCGACCCTTGCATGGCTTCACTCTGAGGGCACGCTTGTTCAGGTGTCCGCGTTTCGCCGACCACCGTTGGTAGTAGTACCCGACACCTTGACCGACCGACGGTAGTACAATGACCCTTTTTCGGAAGGGAACAGAGGCTGAAGCAGGGTCGTCTGTCAGAAGCTGGTTTTTCTCTCACCTCCAGTGTCCGCGCAACGCTGCGCCCCAGCGGAGCGAATGCAGTTATAAATTGGGTTTCGCGTATTCACATTCCTTCTCAGCAACGATGGGGGAATACGTATGAAGAAAGTTTTGTGTAGGTCTCTCGTTCTCGCTCTCGGCGTGACGTTTGTCGCGTCGGCGGCGTTCGCCAAGAACGTGAACAGGGGCCTCGCCAACTACGACCGGAACCAGGCATCGTCGATTAACGGCGACGTTATGGATCCGCAGTCGCTGGCATCTTCCGCGGCTCAGGGTACGACTTATCTGTACTCTGCGTCGTTTGACGTGGGAGCCAGCTGCACCGCAGCGGGCTGGACCACGGCTGACATGACCGCACAGTCGGCCACGTACTTCCACGTGGACGACTTTGTTACGGGTGGCGCTCTCGCAGGCTACGCCGCAATCCAGGGCTCCAAGTCGCTCTGGTGCGGTGCTCGTCCGGCGAACACCGCGGCTCTCTGCGGTTATGTCGCACTCCCGGGCTACGGCAACGGTTGGAACCAGGCGTGGTGCAGCAAGGTCTGCCTCGCGACCACCGGTGGCAACATTGGCGTATCCTTCAAGGCCGATTTTGACTCGGAGCCGGGCTATGACGCCACGACGCTCGAGTACACTGCTGACTGCACGGGCGCGTCCGGTTGGACGGAGCTCGACGGCGGCATCGGCGTTTGGGACGGCAACTTTGCAACGACCGTTGCGGGTTCGTACGGCGGCGGCGCTCTGCCCGCGTCCGTCCGGATCCGTCTGCACTTCACGGCTGACGGCGCCTGGTCTGACCAGGATGGCCTCTGGCCGACGAACGGTGCGGTAATCATCGACAGCCTCAAGGCTGGCGCGCTTGCAGTCGAAGACTTCGAAGGCGAAGCTGTGAATGCAACGTCGTCCAACGACTGGCAGGCTTGCACCCCGGCTGGCTACGGCCAGTACATGGCCCTGTTCCCTGGCGTTGGCCAGGTGCAGCAGGATCCGTGCGCGCGCGATCTGTCGTGCGTGTGGGCTGCGATCAACCTGTCGCTTGAGACCTACGCCTGCGGCGGCTTCCCGGCGCAGAAGGCAGTTCCCAAGGGTAACGCGGCTGGCCAGTACCTCGAAAACGAAGTCTGGTCGCCGAATATCCCCCTGGCGGGTTCCGGTGCGGTTGTTCAGCTCCAGTTCTCGATCTACCGCGACATGCCGCTGGATAACCTGGTGTTCTACACCTGGCACGTCCGCACGGTTGTTGCTGGCTGCCCGAGCTCGTGGATCAACCAGAACTTCGTCCACTACGGTGGTCAGAAGGACTGGTTCCGTCACACGCAGGCAGTCGGTGGCTTCCTGAATCTGGCTGGCGGTTCTGACATGAACGTCTCCATCGGTATCGTCGACATGTGCGGCGTCTGGTGCGGCGTTTTCGGTTCCGGTGCTTGCCACAGCCATGCGCCTCTCCTGGATTCCGTCCGGGTTGTGCGCGTGAACAACGTTGGCCCGCAGTGGACCATTCGCGACATCGATCAGTTCCATGACAACTGGTCCACCGATGGCACGATCACGGGTACCGCCCGCGCCGACATGTCGAACGACGTGTTGCCGGGAACCAACCCGGGCATCCTGCCGGGTGACTCCGCCGTCGTTCAGAGTCTCGCGGATCCGGTTTCGGGTCTTGCGAACGACCTGTCGCTCGGTGGCAAGAAGGCGTACATCTGGGTTGCCGTCCAGCCGTTTGGCCAGGTTGGCAAGTCCGGTAGCGCTCTCTCCGACGACCTGGTCCGCTTCCCGTACGCGGGTTCGCAGGTCCAGGGTGGCATCACGTGGGACAAGTTCCGTCTCGATCAGGCCATTCTCAACGGCAACCCCGTTGCGAACACGTTCTGCGTCGACCTGAACGACAACCTGTTCACGCCTGGTGACACGGTTCTCTTCTTCTATTCGGCTGAGAACACCAACGGTGTTGTCACGTACGCTTACGGCTCAACGCTCGGCGCCTCTGGCTCCAGCCTGAGCGAAGCGGCCGCGAACGCGTCGGAGTTCACGATTTTCCCGGCCGGTGGCTACAACCGTGGCGGCGACATCCTGTATGTCGACGGCATGGATGGTCGCGGCGCGCAGCCGTTCTTTGACACGGCGTTCCAGTCGCTTGTCATTCTTGACAAGGTCGACCGTTACGACGTGCGTGGCCCGTCGTCCGGTGTCAACAACCGTCTCGACGGTCGCGTAACCAACGTCCTCACGCAGCTGGTTGGCGTCTACCAGAAGATCCTCTGGGATTCCGGTGACCTCTCGGTCACGCTGGGCGACGGCAGCGGCACGCCTGAGAAGACGGATGATTACGGCCTGGTCAACACCTTCCTCGACAACCTCGAGGTAGAGGGTGGCGTGTACCTCTGCGGTGACGACATCTTCAGCGAACTCGCGCTTTACGCGTCGGCTTCGGCTGTTACGTTCCGCACCACGTACCTCACCCACACGCTGACTGCCGCCGACCATGTCCCGTCGTTCGGCATTTCGCCGGTCGGCAAGGGCACGGCTGGTAACGCCTTCAATGCGGACACGTTCATCATCTTTGGTGGCTGCCCGCTCATCAACGACTTCGACGTGGCGGCCCCGACGGGTTCGTCCGTGATGGAAGTTAGCTACGGGAACGTTGCCGCGACAAACGGCGCCGTCCTCTCGAAGGTGACGTCCAACTCGAACAACGTTGATGTGAAGGCCATGGTGTCGGGCTTTGCGTTCGAGTACATCCGCGATGACGAAAACGACGGCATCATGGATCGTGCTGATCACATGTACGACATCATCACGTACCTTGAGAACGTCGTGCCGGCGCCCACGGGTGCTGGTCCGGTTGCGAAGAACACTCTCTCGCAGAACTACCCGAACCCGTTCAACCCGCAGACGACGATCGCGTTCTCCGTTAAGGACCGCGGTCTGGTAAGCCTCAAGGTTTACAACGTCGCGGGCCAGCTGGTTCGCACTCTGGCCAACGAAGACGTTGCTGCCGGTTCCTACACGAAGGTGTGGGACGGTCGTAACGACGCTGGCCAGACGGTTTCGAGCGGCGTGTACTTCTACAAGCTCGTGACGAACAGCTTCTCGCAGACGAAGAAGATGGTTCTTCTGAAGTAAGAGGCTCGATCCAATCGAGTGTCTGTCGTTCACGGGGGCCCGACCGCAAGGTTGGGCCCCCGTTTTTTTGTGTCTTCCCGGGAGTTCGGCCGCGGCCTCGGCCCCGGCGGTCATCGTAAGATGGGGCCCCGGTGCCCGTTACAAGAGGGTGTCCCCGGGCGTTCAGCGGGGGCTCTCCGACGTGCGCCTGGAGGGGGGTGATTCCGGGGTCTTTGGCGCGGTAAATCGCCACCGGCCTCCGACCCTAGTAGCTGACCGGTTGGGCTGGGGGAGGGGATCGGAAACCAGAAATTTCTTTGACACCTTTTTCACGATTCCCTTATATTCCAACCGCTTCCACGCCAGTACCCCATTCCAGATTGCCCCACGCACGAAGGAGTCGTTTTTCGAATGTCGAGATACGTCCAGGCTGTCGCCGTGCTAGCGCTGTGTCTGGTTGCCATGACGGCGTCTTGCCGTCGCAACCAGCCTTCGCTGATTGACCGCAACCAGCCGCCGGATACCCAACTCTGGTATGCGCCGCCGGATTCGACGGAGTACCAGTACCTGGTTCACATGTACTGGCGGGGAACTGACAACGACGGCACGACCCAGCGCTTCATCTGGGCCATTCAGGACACCATCGCCGCCGGCGAGCAGCGCTGGAACCCTTCGGCGCGCCTGAGCGATTACCGCCAGGGCCGCATCACGACGCGCACGGATTCCGTGTTTTCTTTCACAGCGTTCAAGGATGTCGCGGGCGTCGGCGTGCGCAAGAATAGACAGGCCTTCTTTGTAGCATCCATTGATGACAACGGTGTTATCGATCCCGAGCCGGCCGGGGTTGAGTTTGTAGCCACCATCGGGCGGCTCCCCGAGATCCGCTTTACCACCTATGTAAACGGCGTTGCGCGTCCGTATCAGAACCTGGCGCCCCCGGCCGACACCGTCGGCATGTTTTCGCCGTTTCAGATCAGCTACCACGGCTACACCACCAACGGGACGATTCGCGGCTATCAGTTTTTCCCGCTGAACTCATCCATTGTCATTCCGGGCGCGGGGATCTGGACCAATGACCTGGGCGACACGCTGCGGTCGTTCCCCAATACGGGTGCCGACGCGCTGCCCGCGGGCACGTTCCGCTTCGCGGCCAAGACCATCGACGACGCCAATGCGGAGTCGCAGGTGGACGCGGGGCAGTTCCGCCGCGGTGTGGCGCTGGTTCAGGTGAACTTTGACCCGGACACGCGCATCGAAGATGTGAAGAACACGTGGGTCGACCAGAACGACGTGGTTCACGTGGATGACATCAACTTCACGGATGCAACTCCCGACACCGTCCCGTACGGAAGCTGGCTCTACTACCAGTACTTCGCGTTTGACGACCGTCGTGACACCAAGGTTTGCTCGCCGACGGACGCGGACAAGTGCATCGACTTCCAGGTGAAGTACATTCGCAACTCGGCGCGTGTTGCGGGTGCGCGTGAAGACAGCGGCTGGCTGCCGCGTAACGGGCGTCACGACTCCGACGCCAACTCGGCCACCGACTCCAACAGCGTCAACGTCGGTTCGCTGGAGTACCAGTTCTATGCGGGTGGCATCGACGAGAACGGCGCGCGCGACGGAACGCCTCCGCTGTTCAGCATCGTCGGCAACTTCGATCCGAAGATCAACACCACCGGGCTTCGCGATCATTTCAATGATCCGGTCAACGTGGCCACCATCGACACGCTCACGTGGAACTTCTACAAGGGCGTGGGCTGGCCTTACAGCACCCAGGCCGACACGGTGGGCACGTCCGATGGCCGCTACTACAAACGCTTTGCCTGGACGCTGTCCGGCACCGGCCAGGACGACGCGCGCGATCCCGCGGGCGGCGTCGAAAACTGGCGCTATTACGTCTACACAGACTACAACGCGGGTTCCAACACGGGCACGTTCTGGCCGCTGGGGCGCGCCGGCGACGCCTGGTTCCCCGGCCCCGCGCTCAACGTATTGAACGACCGTTTTGAATTGACCGTGAAGTACGACGACCCGGAAGGCGACGATCTGCTCGCCAACCTGCCGGCCTACTTCAACAACACGATTACCATTGTTCTGTACGGACGCGATACGGGCCTCGTTGAGCCTGATTTCAAGCAGTGGTTCTTCCTCAACGTGGTCCCGCCGGGCAGCCCCGCCGGCTCGGGAGTGGGTACGCAAACGCTGATCAATTCGTTCTCCTCCTCAACCCTCGGCCGATGGACGCCGAAAAAGGTCATCACGTTCTACTTGAAGTTTGAACGGTGACAAAGAGGTTCGCTGCCATGAAACGTATCGTTGCATGTTTGATGCTTTGCGCGCTCGCGGGGTTGCTTGCGTGCGCGAGCGAGGAATACACCGGCCCGGAGCCCGAGAACCAGGCACCCAAGGTGTGGCTCTCGGCGGCACCGCCGGAGGGGTCGACGGGCAAGTACACGGTCCAGCTCTTCTGGGGTGGGTGGGATCCCGATGGTGAGATTGCGGGTTACGAGTACTTCGTGACCGACAACGTCAGCGGCGTCTTCGACCCCGCGGATACGGTGGGTGCCGACTGGAAGCCGGTGGCCGGCAACGACTCCAGCTTTACGTTCAGCGCCGATCTCCCGGCCGGTGGAACCACCGGTCAGGTGAGCGAGTTCCAGCGTTCGCACACGTTCTTCGTGCGCAGCATTGACACCGAAGGCCTGCGTTCCGTCGAACCGGCCCACCGTTCGTTTACTTCGCGCACACTGTCGCCGCGCGTCGACATTCAGGTCCCGCGCCGCAACGGCTTTACACCGGCGGACGTTCCGCCCATCTCCACGTTCTCGTGGAAGGCATACGACTACGTGAGCGACATGCTCACGTCGCAGGATCCGGACAGCGTGCAGTGGGCCTTCGAGCCCACCGCCGAGCACGGCGGTACCTACGACGCCACCGAGGCGTACCTGCGCACACCCGAGTCCGCTTCCGACTGGTATCCGTTCATTTACTACCGTGCACCCGAGGACAGCGGCAAGTCATGGACGACCCCGCCGCAGGAGTTTGGCAACTACGTGTTCGCCATGCGCGCCAAGGACGAAGCCGGTGCCGTGACGCCGGTGCTGGACAACAGCAACCTCCGGCGCGTGCGCGTGTCACGCCGTACCACCGGGCCCAACATGACGCTGACCAACGTGTACATGGGTACCGTACAGACGACGTCCTGCAACACGCCGCCCGTGATTCTGGACATCCCGGCCGGCGTTCCGCTCGAGTTCAAGGTGAGCGCCAACGCCGACTCCTACGGGGGTGTGGTGGTGGGCTACCGCTACGGGTGGGACATCGCGGATCTGAATGATCCCGACCAGTGGGAGGTCGACTACACGCCGTTCGTGGCCACGGAAGCGACCATCCCGGCCCGCACCTTCTTCCTCGGGACGCACATCCTGACGGTGGAGGTGATCGACAACTCCGGGTTCTGCGCCCGTATCGAGGTCAAGGTCAACATTGTCCAGTTCACGCTGGAGCAGAACGTGCTTATTGTCGACGATTACAAGGCCGACGAAGGCTCGCAGGCGGGGTTTGACAACGCGTTGGGTCGCGGTGTCGTGCCCAACGATGCCGAGCACGATGCCTTCTGGCTCTCGATGGTTGAGAACCTGGATGGGTTTGATCCGTTGCGAGACGTTATCCAGACGTCCGCCACCGGAGAAGTGCCGCTTACCACCATCGCGCGCTACAAGAGTGTCATGTGGAGCGTGTACAGCGATCTGTCGCAACGCACCGATTTCCCGATCCTGTACTCGTACATCATCTTCCGCACGAAGACTCCCCCGTCGGGAGGCGGTGGCGCGAGCGGCAAGGTAAGCCCGAACATCCTGGCACTTGCGATGGCGGCGGGCTCCCACATCATGATCGCCGGGCAGCACCCGATTCAATTGGTCGAGAACCGCTCGTACACAGGCACGGCGCGCCATCCCCTCATCTTCCTGTACGAACTCGAGGGCGAGCAGGCCAATCCGCCGGGTGACTTGCAGATCAACAACCCGGTGGGAGACCAGTCCTTTGCCTACAAGGAATTGTGCCTGGAAGTCATCGACTACGCGTACCAGACCACCCAGCGTCGCCGGACGGGTGTGGGTGTTCGACAGCAGTACTGCCCCGTCAACAACTGGCGGCGTGTGGATGCTTCTACGTTGAGAACCGACACCATGCGTGAAGGGCTGCCGATTGACGCCGGCTTCCCGCTGATCGAGTTGCGCCCGGAGGTAACGGCCACCGGGAAGTTCTATGCACCCAGCGCGCAGGGCATCGACAGCGAGGTTTACAACCCGGCCTACTTCCGCAAGGGTGCTGCGTGCGTATACGTGCCCACCCAGCCGCGTCCGTGCTTCCAGCCCATTTACGGGCTGGGTTGCATCGACACCCTGGAGCCGACTTACAACCAGCCGGTGGCGTTCTGGACCAGCGCGTTTGCTGACCGCGTCGCGGATGTGCCGGGTGCCGTGGGAGCACGAAGCGTTGTGTTTGGCTTCCCGCCCGTGCTGTTCAAGCCGGACCAGATGCGGGGTGCTTTTGAGTACATCATGTTCGAAGAGTGGCAGTTGCCACGCAAGTCGACGTCCACCGCGGCTGCGCGGTAAGGGTGCTCGACGAGACCCGGCCCAAGGGAATCGAGGAGGAACGTTCTTGAAAGCATCTGGATCCTGGAAGCGCGCCGCCCTCACCGCTGCGGCACTCTTCCTCGTGCTGGCCGGGCCCTACCCGCGTTCGATCCCGCTGGTCGGGAACGCGCGTGCCAGTTCGGCGGACTCGTTGGTGCTCCAGACTCCCAACGCGTCCGCACGGAGCGTCTACGACTCGTTCACCCGCCGCTTTGTGGTGTGGGTGACGTGGAACGACTTCCCGGACAGTTGTGGTGCGTTCATCAACCGTCCGGATACCACCGGGTGGGTTGGGTCGGTGCCGCCGAGTGCCATGAGTGCACCGCTGGTGCGGGGTCCTTACAAGGGCGACACCGACCGCACGCTTGTCTTCACGGTGCGTACCGGGGGAACCGTCGGTACCGACCAGGTGGTGATCTCGTGCGATGTGCGCCGGGAAGAAAACATCACCACCCGCATCACGCTACCCGCCACCTATGCGCCCAACACGTGGGTGAATCTGGCGCTGCGTGACCAGGTCACCAACACGCCGGTGGACTACGGGCTTCAGGTGCGCTTTGGCCCGGGTCTGGCTGAAACCGGGCGCTCGTTCACGGTCGGGCTGGAGGACTTCGAGGGCTTCCACGTGTGGCGCGGTACGCGTGCCGACGGGTCGGATCTCGAGGTCATCGGCGAGCTGTCAAAGGAAGAGGCGTTCAAGGGACGCGCCACCGGCGGCAGTTTCCCGGACTCGGTCTATTTCTACGACCTGGTCCCGACGCTGCGTTCCAACCAGCCGTGGTTCTCGCCCTTTGGCGCCATCGATTGTCTGGGCAACCGCATTGATTTTCCGCTCGAGTCCGACCAGCTTTTCTGGTGGGACTGCCACGCCGTGAACGGCTTTACCTACTACTACATGGTGACCACGTTCGACCGCGACTACACGCCGTCGTCCGGCCAGCAGGGACTCAACAAGTTTGACAACTGCTTCATCCAGCAGGGTGAGCCGATCGATTGCGTGGATGCATTGCGCGAGGTGAAGGTGGAGGTTGCACCGCAGAACGACCTCTACGATGTGTACGCGGTGCCCAACCCCTATCGTTCGGGCACCAGCCGCCTCACGGCCACGAATTACCACAACTACCCGGACGACTTCATACGCTTCGTCAACGTGCCCACCGACTGCACGCTCAAGGTGTACACGGTGGCGGGTGACCTGGTGTGGGAGTACGCGCACAACGCCGGGAGCGGCAACATCGAGTGGGATACCCGCAACGACGCCGGCCAGGACGTGGCGTCGGGCGTGTACGTGTTCCGCATCGAAGCGTCCAACGGCGACTTTGTGTACGGTCGCCTCACGATCATTCGCTGAGAGCTTTCGGATAACGCCATGCGACGGGGCGCGGCCACCTGGCCGGGCCCCGTTTGCTTAGCAGTCACGGGGCTGCCCACATTGACGCTCCGCGCCGGGGTCTGTTAGTCTCGGCCCCGCGCCGCCTCGGCGTCCTCGCACCGTCGCATCCGGAACACACCGGGTGAAAGGAACATCGCACATGGAGATGAAGAACTACATTAACGGCGAGTGGGTTCGTGCCCGCTCCGGCCGCACGGCAGAGAACCGCAACCCGGCCGACCACGACGAGGTCGTGTGCACATTCCCGTGGTCGTCGGCGGAGGACGTGGACGACGCCGTCAAGGCCGCCGCGCGCGCGTTGCGCGACTGGCGCCTGACTCCCGCGCCGCGCCGGGCCGAGTACCTGTTCAAGGTGGCCTCCATCCTGGAAGGGCGCAAGGAAGCCCTCGCGAAGGACATGACGCGCGAGATGGGGAAGATCCTGGCCGAGACGCGCGGCGACGTGCAGGAAGGCATCGACACCGCCTACCTCTCCGGCGGCGAGGGCCGGCGCATGGCGGGCGACACGGTGCCCTGCGAACTCCCCAACAAGGCGGGCTGGTCGGAGCGCCACCCGGTGGGTGTTTGCGGCCTGATCACGCCGTGGAATTTCCCACTCGCGATTCCCACCTGGAAGCTGTTTCCGGCCCTGGTGTGCGGCAACACCGCGGTGCTGAAGCCCGCGGAAGACACGCCGCTTTCGTCCATCCATCTGGTGGAAGCGTGCGTGGAGGCGGGCATTCCGGCCGGTGTGGTGAATCTTGTGTGCGGCGACGGCCCCAACGTGGGCGCGCGCCTGGTTGATCATCCGGATGTGCGTTTGATTTCATTCACCGGTTCTTCGGAAGTGGGGCGCCACATCGGTGCCCAGTGCGGAAAGAGTCTCAAGCGCGTGTCGCTGGAACTTGGCGGCAAGAACGCGCAGATCGTGATGGACGACGCCGACCTCGAACTGGCACTCGAGGGCGTGTTGTGGGGTGCCTTTGGCACCGCGGGACAGCGTTGCACCGCGACCAGCCGCCTCATCGTGCACCGCGCGGTGCGCGGGCGCTTTGTCGAGATGCTGGTGGAGCGTGTGAAGACGCTCAAGCTTGGCAACGGCCTGGATCCGTCCGTGCATGTGGGGCCGGTTGTGAACGAAACGCAGCGCGAGACGGTGCACGGCTACGTCGAGATCGGCAAGAAGGAACGCGCGCGTCTCCTGCACGGCGGTGGTCCGCATAAGGCGGCCGGCTGCGAGCGCGGCTGGTTCTACACGCCGACCATCTTTGACAACGTGACGCGCAGCATGCGCATCGCGCGCGAAGAAATCTTCGGCCCGGTATTGTCCGTCATCGAGATCGCAGATTTTGAGGATGCCATCGAGACGTTGAACGACACCGACTACGGCCTCTCCAGTTCCATCTACACGAGTGACGTGAGTCGCGCCTTCCGCGCGATCCGCGACATCGAGGCTGGCATCACCTACGTGAACGGACCCACCATCGGTGCCGAGGTGCAGCTCCCGTTCGGCGGCGTCAAGAACACCGGCAACGGTCACCGCGAGGCGTCGCACACCGTGCTCGACATCTTTACGGAGTGGAAGTCGGTGTACGTTGATTACAGCGGGCGTTTGCAGCGAGCCCAAATCGACACCGAATCCTCGAGGTAGTCCGTGACGAATTCGCGCCGCCCCACCGCGAAGCACGTGTACCACTTTGGTCCTCCGCGCGCGGAAGGCGATGCGGGCATGCGCAACCTGCTGGGTGGCAAGGGCGCCAACGTCGCCGAGATGGCGAACCTTGGCCTGCCCGTGCCGCCCGGCTTCACCATCACCACCGAGGTGTGCGCCTACTTCATGGCGCACGGCACCTACCCCGACGGCCTGCGCGAGTCCCTGGCCGAGCACCTCGGCCGCCTTGAAGCAGAAACGGGCCGCGTGTTTGGCGGTCGCGACCATCCCCTCCTGGTTTCGGTGCGTTCCGGTGCCCGCGTCTCGATGCCGGGCATGATGGACACCGTCCTCAACCTCGGCTTGAACGACGAAACCGTGCTGGCACTGGCCGCGCAGAGCGGCAACCCGCGCTTTGCCTTCGACAGTTACCGGCGCTTGATCCAGATGTACAGCGATGTCGTGCTGGGCGTGCCGTCGACGCATTTCGAGCAGGCGTTGTCGGCGTGTCGCAAGTCCTCTGGTGCCAGCGCCGACCACCAACTTCCCACCGCCGCGCTGGAGTTGCTGGTTGCCGAGTACAAACAGATCGTGCGCAAACATGCCGGACACGACTTCCCGCAGGATCCCGCGCAGCAGTTGTGGGGTGCCATCGCCGCCGTGTTCCGGTCGTGGGACGCGCCGCGCGCAGTGTCGTACAGGGAAATGCAGGGCTACGCATCCGACTGGGGAACCGCGGTCAACGTGCAGTCGATGGTGTTCGGGAATCTGGGGGATGATTGCGCGACGGGAGTTGCGTTCACGCGCAATCCCTCCACCGGCGAGAATCGGTTTTTTGGCGAATACCTGGTGAATGCTCAGGGTGAGGACGTGGTGGCCGGCATTCGCACCCCGCTCCCGGTGGATGGCGGTCCCGACAGCCTCTCTGCGATCATGCCCGGAGCCTACGCCGCGCTGCTTGACGTGCAGCAGCGCCTGGAACAGCACTACCACGACATGCAGGACATCGAGTTCACCATCGAGGCCGGCAAGCTGTGGCTTCTGCAGACGCGCACGGGCAAGCGCACCGGGCGTGCCGCCGTGCGCATTGCGGTCGATATGGTTGACGAGGGCGTCATCGACAAGCAGACCGCGGTCAAGCGCGTGGCTCCCGAACAGATCGAACAGTTGCTGCACCCGACCATCGACGCGCGCCAGGCGCCGGAACCGTTTGCGCGCGGGTTGCCGGCGTCGCCGGGTGCCGCCTCCGGGCTGGCCGTGTTTTCCGTGGAACGCGCGGTGGCCCTCGCCGCCGAAGGCCAGCGCGTGGTGCTCGTGCGCTCCGAGACCTCGCCGGAGGACATCGACGGCATGCGTGTCGCGCGCGCCGTCGTCACCAGTACGGGCGGCATGACGTCGCATGCCGCGGTGGTGGCGCGCGGGATGGGGAAGTGCTGTGTGGTGGGGTGCACGGAACTGATGATCGACGCCACGGCCGGTGAGGCGCGCGCCAATGGCCGCGTGTTCCGCGCCGGCGATCCCATCACGGTGGAGGGCGGCACGGGGAACATCTACCTCGGCGAACTGCCGACACGGCAGGCCGTACTCGACGATACCTACGAGCGATTCATGGGTTGGGTGGACGAAGTTCGCCGTTTGCGCGTCCGCGCCAACGCCGATACACCCGAGGACGCGCGCCAGGCGCGCGCATTCGGGGCGGAGGGTATCGGGCTCTGTCGCACCGAACACATGTTCTTCGTCGAGGACCGCATTGACTGGGTGCGGCGCATGATCCTTGCCGAGTCACGCGAGGAACGGCTGGCGGCACTGGAGCGCATCGTGCCCATGCAGCGGGATGATTTTGCGGGCGTGTTCCGCGCCATGCACGGATTGCCGGTGACGATCCGTCTTCTGGATCCGCCGCTGCACGAGTTTCTCCCGCGCGCGGTGGCCGACGTGGAGGCGCTGGCGCAACGCCTCGGGATCAAGACACCGGTGCTGGCGGCCAAGATTCGGGCGCTGCACGAGTTCAATCCCATGCTGGGTCACCGCGGATGCCGTATCGGCATCAGCTACCCCGAGATCTACGAGGCGCAGGTCCGCGCGATCATGGAAGCCGCGTGCCGGGTGCGCGGCGAGGGCGGAGTGGTGATCCCCGAGATCATGGTGCCGTTGATCGGTATGCAAAGCGAACTGGTTTTCCTGCGCGAGCGCATCGTGCGTGAAGCGGAACGCGTGCTGGCGGCGTCGCCGGTGAAGGTCGCCTACACCGTGGGCACCATGATCGAGGTCCCGCGCGCCGCCCTTACCGCGGGCGAAATCGCGACCGTGTCAGATTTCTTCAGCTTCGGAACCAACGACCTGACGCAAATGGCGCTCGGGTTCAGCCGCGACGATTCGACGCGCTTCATCCACACCTACCTCGACGGACGCATCCTTGCGCGCGACCCCTTCGAGACCATCGACGTGGCTGGCGTCGGGCGGCTGGTGCGCCTTGCCACCGAGGAGGGACGCCGTGGGCGGCCCTCGCTCAAAGTTGGCGTGTGCGGTGAGCACGGCGGTGACCCGGCTTCCATCCGCTTCATGCACGATATTGGTCTCGATTACGTCAGTTGCTCACCTTTCCGCGTGCCGGTGGCCCGGCTGGCCGCTGCGCACGCCGCCCTGCAGTAGAATCCCATGATGTTCTCCGGTCGCGCGCGTGACGCGATGCGCCGGCGCGGAGGCAGCGCCGGGCTGCGCATTCTATTTGCGGAGAGCCTGCGCGACGCCGCCATGTCCCGCCGCGCAGAGCGCCGCGCGGTGAGTGCCGCCGTGCGCGTGGCGTGTTTCTCCGCCGTGATCTTCGCGGTTGCGGGGGTTGCGTTTGCGCGCGCAACCGGTGCTGCCGAAATGGCGCTGCCGATGGCGGTCTGGACGCTCGCCGGCGGGGTCGCCACGGCTCTGCTGGTTGCGGGAACCGCGGGGCTCTTCACCGCGGCACCCGGCAGCCCCGCGCGTGCCACGCTGGGGCTCGCCAACGCACTGACCCTCCTGCGTTTCACCCTGGTTGCCCCTGCCGTCGTGCTGATCGGCAACGGTGCATTTCGCGCGGCCCTCGTGGTCTATGTCGTGCTGGCCCTCACGGATATCGCGGACGGTATCGTCGCGCGTCGCCGGAACCAGACGGGACGTTTTGGTGCCGTGATGGATCCGGTGGGGGATGTAGTGTCCACCTTCGCCGTGTTCACCGCACTCCTCGCGCACGGCCTCGTCCCCCATTGGGTGTATGTGCTGCTGTGCGTTCGCTACGCGATGCTCCTGGCTGGCTTCATCGGTCTGTTTCTTGCCACCGGTCCCCTGGATGTGAACGCGACACCGGCGGGAAAGATTGTGGGTGTGGTGCAGGCGTGCGGTGCTGCCCTGATTCTGGCCACGGCCCCCGGGCAACCGCCCGCGCCCGGGGTGCTATTCGCTTTTCTCGGCCTCGGATTTGCGTCTATAGTCGGGTCCCAGGTGGTTCTGGGATGGCGCCACGTTCGGCGCGCGCAACCCGGCAAAAGGTGACACGTTGGACCTGCGTGGAAATCTCTCTGTCTTTGGCCCCATCTCGGTGCTCCAGCTCATCAACCTGGCGCAGAGTACGGGCGAACTTGCGCTCGAGGTGGCGCCCACCACCGCCCGCGTCTACTTCGACAACGGCAGCGTCACCTATGCAGAAATTACCAACCGGCGCGTGAAGCTGGGCGAGTACCTGGTCACGCAGCGTCTCATCACGCGCGACGGACTGGATCGCGCGCTGGCGGCCAAGGGCGAACGCACCCGCCTGGGCACGGCACTGGTCGAGATGGGCGCCATTGATGCGCTGACACTCCGCCGCGCCATCGAAGAGCAGATCAAGGAAGTGGTTTACGAAGTCGTGCGCTGGCGCGCCGGAAAATTCCGGTTCACCAACGGGCGCAAGCCGAAGGCGCAGGACGTGTTTATCGACATACCGCTCGACCACCTGATCCTCGAGGGCCTGAAGCGCCTGGACGAAGAGGGCGTCACGCGGTGAGGGTGCTGCGCCTCGCGGCCGTCCTGGTTTTCATCCTCCTCCCGGTCGCAACGCACGCGACCACGTCAGAATCAATCTCGGATCGTCTGCGTATCAACGGCGACCTCTCGGACATAGCGGCCGACGAGTGGGTGCTGGACGCGGGCACGTCGTTTCCCGAAGACAGCGATGACTCCCGCTGGGGCTCGGATCGCGACCTGGCACGGGTTGCGGTGACCTGGGACCACGCCTTCCTGTATCTCGCCGTCGACTTCCGCACGCGCGGTGAGTCGGTGATGCTCCTGATCGAAAGTGGACCGGGCGGGCTGCGCTCGCTCGACGGTGCGGGCGACTTTCGCCGCCTGCTCGACGTCCCCGGTCTTTCTCCCACCGTCCTCTTGCTCGCGACACCCGGCAGTCAGCCACGTGTGGCGCGCGTCGACGCGGCCCACCCCTTCCAACTGGTCGATCGCGCCACCGCACCCGCGGTGCTGAACGCACGCGTGGACGGAACCGCGGCACTGGAAGTCGCCATACCGTGGTCGCTCCTCAATCTCGACGAACCGAGCGTTCGCCTGGTGGCCGTGCTCACGCGTGAAACCGGCACCGGCGCCGGCGACGCGGCACCCGACGCGCAGGCGCCGCTGCCACCCGACGCGTCGCGCCGCGCACTCCTGGACCGCGTGCTAGCGATCCGGATTGACGGAGACGGGGACGGCGTTGCCGACGCCGGTGTGGCACCGGTTGCGCGCACGGAAGTGCGCACGGCGGCGACCGTCGCCGCATACCCGGAAGGCGCTGATCTCAACGCCTCGGTGACGCCGGGCGTCATCGCGCCCGATCGCGGCGACGAGGCCCGTTTCCGCTTGAGCGCCGGGAGTGCGCTTCTCACCGACACGCGCGGCACGTGCACGATCTGGTCGGTTGACGGCCGGCGCGTGCGTGAACTCGCGGTCTCCGTCCCCGGTTCGGTGAGCGAAGCGAGCGTCACGTGGGACGGACGCGACGACGCGGGCAACGTGGTGCCCGGCGGCGTCTACGTGGCACGCATCGATGTCGAGACGACAACCGCGGGCGGCCGACGGCGCGAGCGGGTCAACGTGGGCGTGGCGGTCGCGCGATGAAGCGCCGCGTCGCAACCGGTGCGCTGCTTGTTGCGCTCCTTGCGTGCGCGCGCGGCGCGCACGCGCACCTCGAACACCCGCTGCTCTCGACGCGCACCGCCTCCATGGGTGGCGCCTTCGTGGCCCTCGCCAATGACCCGTCCGCCACGGTGGACAACCCGGCGGGTCTGGCCGGACTCGCAACGGTTTCTCTGCTCGCCACGTGGAATCGCCCCTGGGGTGTGGAAGGCCTGAACGAGGGCTACCTCGCGGCTTCGGTACCAACACCGTGGATGACAGTGGGTGTCTCGTGGTTCCACCGCGGCCTCGACGATGCACTGGGCGAAGACCTGGTGACACTCGCGGTGGCGCGCGACTTGAAGCGCACGTCCGAGGATGCGTCGCTGTCGGTGGGTGCCTCGGTGGACTTCGCGCGCGTGTCGGCACAGGGCGACATCGACGACAGCGACGATGCGATTGCGTTTGGCGCCGGCGTGTTGCTGCGTCCGTTTGCTTTCATCGGGGTTGGCTACTCGATCCGCAACGCAAACCAGCCGGACCTGCACCTCGTGGACGGAGCGCCCGGAACGGCGCTGAAACGCAGCCAGTCGGTGGGGCTTGCGTACTACTGGCAGGAGCGCATGGTGGTAACCGTCGAGACGCGCGAGGAGGCCGACGGCGAGTGGCGGAGTCGTGGCGGGCTGGAGCTGCGCGCCGGCAACCACGTGCTGTTGCGCTCCGGTCTCGATGCAACGCGGGTTGCGGTGGGTGTGGGACTGGTGTGGCGCGCGTTCGCGCTGGACGCGGGTATGACCGGTCACGAGGCGCTGGGGGCCAGCTATCTCCTCACGCTGCGCTGGGCGCGCGCGAAGGAGGTGCCGTCGTATGGTGCGTCGCAGTAGGGTCGCGCGCGCGGCACTCACACTCGTTTTGTGGCTCACCCTCCTCCCCGGCCGCGCGGACGCGGTGGGCGTGCGGAGTCCCTTCCCGGTGGCGCTGCGCGCGCGTATCGACGTGCGCCTGGTTGCCGACGAGGCATCGGTGCCGTCGGGAAATCTGGAGTCGCGCTCGCCGGCTGACGCGTCGCGCGCCATGGCGGATGCGCGCGTGAACCACGGGCTCGCCGGATCGTTCTACCTCAAGGGTGCGGCGTCGTGGAACGACACCGACGACGCCAGCGGACGCGTACGTGCTCGCATCGAGCAGGGCGACTGGTCGCGCGTCTGGGCCGGGGATGACACGCGTGCGCAGGTGGTTGTGTTCGGCGACGAGCGCCGTTTCTTTACCGGCGAACTCACCGCACCCGTCATGGACGACGAAACCCTCGCGCAGTTTCAGCACCGCGTGGGCGCGCGCATCGACGGTGCCGTGGACGTTGTGCGCGCCACCGTGCTGGCGGCGGAACTGGATGAAGGCGACCGCGCGCGCACGCTGGGCTTTGCGGCCGCGGGTGTCGCCACGCGGCCGGTTTCGGCAACGGCGTCGCTTCTGCACCAGAGTCCGGACACGGGGGACGACCACGCCGTGGTCAAAGGCGAAGCGGTGGCGTCGTGGTGGAAGACGAGTGCGCTTGTGTCGTACCGGCAGTCCGGTTTTGGCAACGGAGTCTTTGTTCCCGGTGGCGACTGGGAGGACGGTGGCTACGCACAGGCTTCGCCCGACAACTCGGCCACCACGGCGGAGGTGCGGGCACTGCGCATGGCGGTGGGCAAGAGCGCCTGGTTCGACGCCGCGTGGCAGTATTCGGTCACGGGCAGTGCCTTTGTGGATGACCTTGCCCCGGCCCTTGCAGGTTCCGAGCGTCACCGCGCGTGGATCGGTGCCTCGCACCGCCGTTACGCGCTGGATGCGCACCTCGCGTTCCACGATCTCGTGCGCCACGACGTCTCGAGCGACGAACGGCGTGGCGCCGAACTCACGACGCGCGCCTGGCTGCGTGACAACTCCGAGCTGGTGCTGCGCGGCGGCGTGTCGCGTTTGCGTTCCGCCGGGATATCCGACACCGAGCGTTTTCTGCACGCATCGTACGGACGCTCGCTTTCTCGTTTTTCGGGGTACGTGCACGCGCGCGTCGACCACGCTGGTGAGCGAACGTTCGGTTCGGCGGGGACCGAGGCGCGCGTGAACTGGAACGCAACCAGTGCGCTGGTCGTGCGCTGTGTTGTGAGCGATCGCGACCCCGCGCGCTCACAGTCGTTGCACGCGCGGCTCGAGTTTCGGCCCACGCGCCGCACCTGGGTCACCGCCGGCTACGGCCGCGCACAGGTAGGCGCGGGACCGTACCTTCTGGACGACACGTCGTCCTTGCCGTCTGCCGACACCAACAACGTTTTCACGCTCAGCGTGCGGGGTGACCTGTGAGTGCGCGCGCGATCCGGCTCTGGATTCTCGCGGCCATCGCAGCGTGCGTCGCATTCCCGGCGCACGCCGCCGTGCGCGTTGAACAGGACGAGGTCATCTTCTCGATCAAGGCGCCCGGTGCCAGCGAAGTCTTTGTGATGGGGGATTTCAACCGCTGGAACCCCACGCTGGAGAAGTTGGAAGCAAACGGCGACGTCTTTGAAGTGCGCCTGTTCCTGGTGGCCGGCGAGTACCGGTACAAGTTTGTGGTCGACGGCGAGGAACGCGTCGACCCCGACAACCCCGGGCCGGTTGAACGCGGCTCACCGCTCAAGCTCGTGGAGCGCAGCGGTGGCCTCATGCTGGAAACGGAGGTGGCCGACGCGGCGGGCGACGTGCCGGTGGCGCACGGTTGGGCGCGCTACATTGGCCGGCTGGTGGGCGAGGATGGCGAGAGTGACGTGACGCAGCGCGTGGATGCCGAGGTGTTTGGTCGCTACGAGCGGCTGTCGGGTCGCGCACGCGTGGCAACGCACGATTCGTCGTGGACGTGGGATCCACTGGGACTGGACGCTTATTTTGACCGCGGCCGCGTGACGGCCAATCTGGGACGCCTGACCGTCACGGGTTTCGAGAACGACTCGACGTGGGCGTCGCGCGATCCGTTGCAACTCGTCGGCAATGCGGGCGTGTTTGATTACGATGCGGGCTTCCAGCGTCACGGCGCCAGTGCCGAGGCGCGCGGCAAGCACGCAGCGTTCGCCGTGACGTGGGCCGATGCCACGGGGCGCGACACGGCCGTGCCGCCGCCGCTCGACGCCAGTGCCGCCGACGACTTTGCGGGTGGCGGTGCCGCCGATACCACGCTGTTTGCGTACCTGCCCACGACCAACGACGCCGATGTACTGGCCGTCGAAGCCAGTCTCACGTCCGGAAACCTTACGCTGGGTTATACGCAACGAGACGAAATGGGGATGAACCCCGGCATGGTTGCCGAGATCACGCGCGGCACCGCCGACTTTGCCACCCGTCTTACCCACACGCGCGAGGAGCGCGAGGTGGCGACGACCTGGCTCCGGCGCAAACAGCTCTTTGGTCTGGATGTGGCGGGAGCGTACGGGTGGGGAAACCTCCGCGAGGACGCAGTGTCCACCGCCAGCACGCGACAGTTGCCACCGTTTGACCTGGGGGCCGGGTTTGCAAGCCTGGATTCCGACGCAACCCTTCCGCTTCTCGAAACGCGGCGTGGCCGGGTGGACCTCGCGCGTCCGGGGGCAGTGCGCGTCTCGCTGGCGTGGGACGGCGTGTGGTTTGATTTTTCGGGTGTCGAGGGCGAGTCCGATGCCGACGTGCAGCGCTACCGCGCGCGCGCCGAGATGGAGCGCAAGACGTGGTCGTGGTCCGGTGAAGTCGTGTACACCGATGCCGCCTACGGTACCAGCCCGGACGCGCTTTACATCGATACCCCCGTGCGCAACCCGTGGCTGTCGCTCTTTGACGATGTCGACGTGCCATCCATGGTGGGCGTTGGACTTGCCGAGCACACCGTCCTGAGTGCCGGTGCCGGCTGGCGTCGCGAAGCAACGCGCGCGGGCGCGGACATGGTGGTGCAGGGGGACGGTGCCTTCGAACGCATCGTGCACACCCAGGTGCACCTGTTTGCGGAACAGCGCGTGCGCGAGCGCTGGGTGGCGCGCGCCGACGCGCGCGGGGCCTGGTACCCCGACGCACCCGCGGGCCGCGATGACGCGTACCTCTCCGGGTACCTGGAGGCCGGCTACGCGCACAACGGCATCCAGTTGAACCTTGGTTTTGGATTTGATCCCGTGGTCTTTGACCCGGTGATCGGCGACTACGCCGAGATCGGATACACGTCGTTCCTGCGCCGCGCGGTCCAGGGCGGTATTCGTCGCAGCGATGCCAGCGGGATACTTGATCGGTTGTTGCAGGAGGAGGCGCGCCTGCGTGACGCGGCCGCAATCAAGCTTGAATGCGTGATCGAATTCGAATAGTTCTCCTTTCCATGCGGAGCCGGTTGCACCTGCTGGTGGTTGTGCTCGCGCTCGGCACGGGGTGCTCGTCACTGGCGCCGCGCGCGCGCGTGATGCCGCCGTCGGTGGCGGACGCGGGCGTGCGCTTCCAGTTCTTTGCACCGGCGGCACACCGGGTACAACTCGCCGGGAGCTGGCCCGACAACAACTGGGCGCGTGGCGACGCGGCTGCGGGCGAGGCCGACATCGGCCTCATGAGCGACGACGATGGCGACGGGCTGTGGCAGATCGTGGTGGCGCTGCCGCCCGGCCGGTATCAGTATGTGTTCTGGGTGGATGAGAGCGCCTGGCGCCTGGATCCCGGCAACCCGGCCGAAGTGGAGGCCGGGCCCACGGGTCGGGCGTCGGAGATACTGGTCGTGGATCGAGACGGCACGCTGGAGGTGCGCTGATGCGGGCGAGAGTGGGACTCACGGCACTGCTGCTGGTGGCGGCACTGACCTCGTGCGGAAGCCCGCCCGCACCCACACCGGGGCTCCCGGAACTGGTCGAGGGCGGCGTACTCTTCCGGTACCGCAACGCCGACGCCCGCAAGGTGAACCTGGTGGGGGACTTCAACGACTGGTCGCCCACCGTGGACCCGATGGCGGACGAAAACGCGGACGGCGAGTGGACGCTTTTCTATCCACTTTTGCCGGGCTCCTACGCGTACAAGTTCCTCGTGGACGGCAAGAATTGGGTGGCCGACCCCTCCAACCCGGCCTCGGAGCCGGACGGGTTCAACGGCCGCAATTCCATCGTGACCGTCCCGGCCGCCTCGGCAAAGTAGTTCTGGCTTCTTCCCCGGGGTTCACCCCGCTTCCCACCTGTTTCCCCTAATTCCTTGCGGGGATTGCGCCTTCCCGGGTGGGCTGCTAGGATACCCGCTGGCCTCCGGCGCCCGCCCCCGGTACACCAACCGGCCGCACGCCACGGGACCTCGTCCCAAGTTCTGGACCGACTTCGTAACATCCGGTGGGGCATGGGAGTTGCACCTCCCACCGCGGGTTCTTCGTGCGGCCCGTCCGCCCGGTGTTGTTCGACCGAGACCACGACTCATTTGATGATTCGACAAGCCCGATTGTTCCTGCGTGCGTTTGTCCCGGTCTGGGCCATTCTGCTTGCCCCGCTGGCGGCTTCGGCCGGCCCGGGTAGCGGGTCCGCCACGATTTCTCCGCCGGGCACGGTGACCGCGGGAGCAAACGGAACCTGGGACATCGTCTACACCGCGTCCGAGCCGATGGCAAACGGTCGCGTGCGCGTGACCATCCCCGCGGGGTGGACCACGCCGCAGTCCACGTCTTCCACCTCGGCGGGCTACGTCTCGGTCGTAACCAATGAACCCGGCGCGACTCCGTCGCTATCCATCGGTGGATCGGAGATTACCGTCGACATCGACGTCCTCTCGCCCGGCGCCACCATCACCATCAGCTACGGCGATGACACAGGCGGTGCCGGCGCACGCGCGGTCGCCGCGACGGTGAAAGGCGACTACTCCTTCCCATGCGAGTCGCACCCGGGCGGCGGTCCGATCACGCCGCTGGCGTCATCGCCGTCACTCACGGTGGCGGCGGCTCCCGCCGCAACGCTGGACCCCGTCCCCAACGACACCACGGTTGTGGCAGGCACGTTCACGACGTACCGCATCAACGTGCTGGACGCGTTTGGCAACCGCGCCGGCGTTCCCGAGAACCGCACGGTTGGTTTCTTTCCGACCAACGGCCAGTTCTTCACGACGTCCAATCATGTGACGCCCATCACGAGCATCGTGATCCCGAACGGGCAGAGTTTCGTGCTCGTGGACTATCGGTCCACACTCGCGACCTCTGGCTCGCCGCACACACTCACCATGTTCACGACCGACGGCAAGTCGCCGATCCTCCCCGGTGCCGAGGAAGTGTCCGTAACACCGGCCGCGCGCTCGCTCACGGTGTCCACCATCACGGCCACAAGCCCGGTGATTGCGAACGGCAGTGCGTCGAGCCAGGTCGTGGTGACGTCGAAGGACGCATTTGGCAACCCGCGCGCGGGTGACACGGTGACTCTCGCCGTTACCGGCAGTGCCATCAAAGCCGACCCCGGTCAGGCAACCAATGCGCTGGGCGAAGCAACCGGTGCGGTGACCAACACGGTGGCCCAGGTGGTGACGGTTTCGGCCTCCATCAACGGCCAGGCCATTACGCCGACCGCCCTTGTCACCTTTGTGGCCGGACCGGTGAGCGCTGCCACGAGCCTCGTGGACGCCACAACGCCGGTGGTTGCCAACGGAACGTCCACCAGCACCATCACGGTGACTGCGCGCGACGCGAACGGCAATGCGATCAGCGGACAGAACGTCTCGCTGTCGGTGCTTCCGTCGGCCAACGCAACGCTGACACAGCCGGGTGGCGTAACCGGAGCGACGGGCCAGGTCACCGGATCGCTCGCGAGCACGCTGACGGGCAGCCGCACGGTGAAAGCCGTGATCGGTGCCACCGCGGTGACGGACTCCGCGATCGTTGTCTTCAACGCGGGCGGTGTCGCGAGTTTCACGTGGACCCTGGACGGATCCGCGGTGGCAGGTGTGGCCGAGTTGCTGACGCTCACTGCGCGCGACGCGCAGGGCAACGTGATCACCAACTACACCGGCACGGTGAATCTCTCCACCACGTCGGGCGGCGTGGGAGACGCGGTGGTGCAGTGGGCCGCACCCGATGCGCTGGGGACGCTGCTCAATCAGACCGGCGACGACGCCACCTACCAGTTTGCACTCGGCGACAACGGTGTCGCGCAGTTGCGCGTGACCGACACGCGCGCCGAGTCGATCACCTTGAGTGCGGTGGCGGGTGCCGCGAACGGAACCTCGACCGCCATGGTGGTAGCCGCGGCGGGCGCCGACAAGGTGCAGATTGTGAGCGGAAACGGGCAGTCGGCCACGGTAAACGCCGCCGTGGCGAGCGCACCGCGTGTGCGCGTCGTAGACGCCTTTGACAACCTGGTGACCGGTGCCACGGTGACCTTCACCGCGGTGGGCGGTGGCGGAAGCGTCGACGTGGTTTCAGGCGGCGGTGTTGACAGCACGGGGGTCTCCGGGGGCGACGGCACGATCGACTGCGACGTATGGCGGATGGGTACGGTCGCCGGACTCAACCGGCTGCGCGCGCGCATCGCCGCGGGCTCGACGCCGAGCGTGGACTTCACCGCCACCGGCACGGCGGGCCCGGGCACCAGCCTGGTTCTGGCGCCGGGTAGCAAGAGCGTCACGGTCAACTCGTTTGAAACCGTAACGGCAACGCTCACGGACGCCTTCGGTAACGCGAAGAGTGGCGAGCGAGTCGACGTCGTCATCAAGAACGTGGGCAGCAACGGAACCCTGGTGGAAGACCCGCTCGATCCAGGAACGACGACGCAGCTCACGCCCAAGGCGCGCTGGGGCAACACGGACGCGAACGGTCGCGTCACCGTGCGCTTCAACGCACCGCCAGGAGCGGGCGACGTCAACACGCTGGACGCGTCAACATCGACTATCGCGCAGTCATCGGTAACGGACGTCACCTACACGACCACTGCCAGTGGAGCCACCAACCTGCGCATCACGCTGGTCGATTCATCGCCCACGCCCGCGGGGCAGGGTTTCGAGTTTCGTATCGATGCCGTGGACGGCGGCGGCAACGTCGACGCCGGAAACACCGCCAACGTTGCGCTGACACCGGAGGCCGGCAGCGGGCTGGTGTTCAGCCTCTCCGACGATTTTGGTACCACGGTGGCGAATGTGACACTGGTGGCGGGAACGCGCACCGTCTGGGGGCGCGGCGAGCTGTCCGGTGACTGGGACTTCTCGACATCCGGTGGCGGGCTCGGCTCCGACACCGAAACCATGACCATCACCGACACGGGCAGCATTGATCACTACGCGGTGTCGACGGTGGGTGCCGTGGTGGCCGGGGCCACGTTCAATGTCACGGTGGAAGCGCGTGACGTGTACGACAACCGTGTGATGGGAGCGGGTAACAGCATCACGCTGTCCGCGGTGGACGACGCCAACCCCAACAATCCCGCGCTCGCCAACCTGCTGGTTACATCCGCCAACTTGAGCGCCGGACAGGCGGTGGTGGCGGAAACGTACCAGCGTGCGGAGGCCATTCGCGTCAAGGTCACCGCCAGCGGTGACGAGGGTATCAGCAATATTGTGACGGTTTCGGCCGGTCCCGCGTACCGCGTTGCCAAGGTGAGCGGAGACGCCACCGGGGTTGCGGCGGGTGCCAACCAGCCGCTCGTGGTGCAGGTGCTGGACGAATTTGACAACCCGGTTGGCGGGCAGTCGGTGTCGTTTACGGTAACGCAGGGTGGTGGCAGCATTCCGTCGCCGGTTGTGACACTGGCCAACGGCCAGGCGACGTCGACGTTGACAACCGGTGCGGTACCCGCCGACAACAAGGTGCGCGCAACCATTCTGGACGGCACGCCGCCCAGTCTCGAGCGCGTCGAGTTCAGCGTGCAGACCGTGGCGGGCGGCATTGCGTACTTCACGGTGATTCCCGCCAAGACCTCACTGGTTGCGGGCGAAGTCGTTGCCGTGACGGTGACGGCGTACGACGCGGGCAACAACGTGGTGGCCGAGGACGACGTTACGCAGATTCAGCTTTCCGAGAGCGGCAATGCACTCCTGGGAGCCACCACCGGTACGTTGACCAACGGCGTGTTTGCAACCACCGTGAGCAACAACACGGTGGAGCAGTTCACCATCACGGCCGAAGCGCTGGGTGGCGGACCTCCCACCGGCACGAGCGCCACCATCACCGTGGGGCCGGCTGCAGCGCACCACGTGGTGGCCCTGTCCGGTAGCGGCAGCGGCATTACGGCGGGTACGCCGCGTCCGCTGCAGGTGGAAGTGCAGGACGTGTTCAACAACCAGGTGCCCAACGCGCTGGTCACCTTCTCCATCGCAAGTGCGCCGGGCGCCGGCTCGTTTACGGACACCAGCGGCGACCCCACCGACGGTATTGTGGTGACGAACGCGCTGGGCGTGGGAGTCGTTACCTACAACACCCCGCTCGCCGCGGGAACCAACACCATTAACGCCACCATTCTGGACGGGTCACCGCTGGCGCAAGAGCGCGTGGTGTTCACCGTCAACACGGTGGCGAGCGGTGCCACCCAGCTGGTGTTCAGTTTCGTGGGCGCCAGCACGGTGGCCGCCGGCACCTCCTTCTCATTCAAAGTCGAAGCAAGAGATGGCAGCGGTAATCTCGACACCGCCAACACCAGTCTGGTGACCCTGACACCGGAGGCGTCCAGCGCCCTCGCGTTCAGCCTGACCAACTTTGGCGCCACGACCACTTCGTTCAATCTGGTGGGTGGCACGCGAACCCTCTTTGGTCGCACCAACAAGGCCGGCACCTGGGACATCACCGCCAACGCAACGGGCCTCACCGGTGACACCGACGCCGTCACCGTTACGCACACCGGTGTGATTGCGAGCTACGTCGTCACCGTGCCCGACAGTGTCGACGCGGGTGCGCCGTTCAACACCACCATCCAGGCCCGCGACGCGTTTGACAACGTGGTGACGTCGGCTGGCAACAACGTGACCCTCACCGCGGTGGACGATGTGACGCCGGCGGCGGCAGGCTCCACGCTGGCGGTGACACAGGCCACCCTGGCCGCCGGCAATGTGGTGGTCAATGAGTCGTACACGCTGGCCGAGCGCATCCGCGTGCGCGCGTCGGACGGGACGGCGCAGGGCTTTTCCAACGTTATCAAGATCAAGCCGGCCCAGGCGTATCGCATCGCCAACATCGCCGGCAATGGAACCGTGGCCGCGGGTGCGAGCCGCCAGCTCACCGCGCGCGTGCTGGACACATACGACAACCCGGTGTCCGGGCAGCTCGTGTCGTGGTCGGTGGTGCAGGGCAGCGGCCCCATCACACCGCCGTCCGGATTGACCAACAGCGCGGGCGACATCGTGGTGCAGTTCACCACCAGCACCACCGCGGGCAGCAACGTGGCGCGCGCCACCATCAAGGATGGAACGCCGCCCGCACTTGAGACCGCCGACTTCACCGTCAATACCACGGCGGGCGCCATCGCAAGCTATCTGGTGACACCGGGCAAGACCTCACTGGTGGCCAACGAAGTGACGTCCATTACCGTGCAGGCGCGCGACGCCAACGGCAACAACGTCACGCAGGACAACAGCACGCAGATTTCTCTCAGCAAGACCGGCAGCGCGGTGCTGGGCGCAACCAGCGGGACGCTCACGGCCGGCGTGTTTGTCACCACCGTACGCAACCCGGTGGCGGAAACGTTCACCGTGAGCGTGGCGCAGACGTCGCCCGCCGGCCCCGGCGTGGGGACGAGCCCCGTCATTGGCGTAACGGCCGGGCCGGCCTACAAGTTGGTGTACGTGAGCGGCAACGCGCCGGGAGCCCCGCTGCAAGTCGCACAGCCGCTGGTGGCGCGCGTACTCGACAGCTTTGACAATCCGGTAAGCGGTGCCGTGGTGACGTTTGCCATCACGGGTGGCGCGGGTGCAACCCTCACCGACAACGTTGGCGACACCACCGACGGCATCACGACGTCGGCGGCAAACGGCGAGGCAACCGCGAGCCTGAACACGACCAGCACCGCGGGCACGTTCACCGCCCGGGCCACCATTCTGGACGGAACGCCGCTGAATCTCGAGCGCGTGGACTTCAGTGTGACCACGGTTGCGGGCGGTATCGCGTACTACACCGTCACCATGAGTGGCACCACCACCGTGGCCGGGACACCGCGCACGGTCACGGTGCAGGCGTTCGATTCCGACGACAACCCGGTCAACGACAGCTCGACGCAGGTGGAGTTCATTGGCGACCCGGGTACCAACCTGGTATTCGGCGCGAGCCCCATCACGCTCTCGGGTGGCAGTGCTTCGACCAGCGTCAATACGACCACGGCCCAGCAGTACCGCGTGCGCGTGCGTACCGTGGGCCAGCCCGCGTTCACGGGACTGGGTCCGCTGGTCACGGTGGATCCGGCCAACCCGGCGGGTGCGATTACCGCCACCGCGAGTGCCAATCCAATCACCGCCAACGGGCTCTCGACGACACACCTCACGAGCAGTGTGATTCGAGATGTTCACGGCAACCAGGTGAAGGCGGGGCTCCTGGTGAATCTGTCGACCACGAGTGGCACGCTCGTAGGCGGGACGCAGGCGGCGATTGCCGCCAACGGGCGAATCGAATTTGACCTGCGCTCGTCGGCCACCCCGGGTACCGCAACCGTGACGATGACGAGTGTCGCACCCGGCACTGCCACGGGTACGACGAACATTACCTTTGCGCCGCCGCCCACGTTTGCCGCCAACGAAGACCCCGTGCCCGCGATCGTGACGCCGGGGGCGTTGGTGCGCTTCCGTACCGTGATAACCAACACGTCGACCACAGACGCCGACCTCTCGCCCGCGACGACGTTTTCGTTCACCGACGGAACGCGTACCTACGTGGCCAACCTGACGGCGACGCGTGCGGTTGCGGCGGGTGACACCGCAACCCTCGTCTTCAATACCGTGGCTGTGGATCCCGCGTTTACGCCCGCCGCCTACCAGCCGGTTGTGACCGCGCGCGGCACCGACGAGTACGGCGCTTCGATCAACGTGACGGCCCCGCTGGCCGCGCAGTCGCTGCTGGTTACCAGCATCGAGATCACCAGCATTGTGCCGGAAACCCCGGTTGTCAGCCGTGGCCAGAACATCGATATCGACGTCACCATCAAGAACAACGGTACCCAGACCGCGATCATCAACGACGTCGATCTGTCGTTCCTCCCCGCCGGCCTGTTCAGTGCGGGCGTGGCACCGCAGCTCCCGCTCTCGCTGGCGCCGGGAGCCTCCGGTACGGCGGAGGTCCCGCTCACGGTGCAGTCGGGTGCCACGGTGGGCGACTACACCGTGGATGCGTCGGTTGTGGGGACGGTGGGAGGGCTCGCCGTGTTTGACAACTCGGTGGCCCCGCATGCGCCCGGAAATCTGGAAGTGGTGGAAGCGGCCGACCTCGAGTATGTCGCGGGAACGCTGTCGCCGCTGCAGGCGTCGCGCGGGCGCACCTACTCCTTCCGCATGACGCTCCGCAACAACGGCACCGGTATCGCGAGCATCGACTCCAGTGCAACACGCCTTCGTTTCAGCGACGGTACGCGCAATTACAGCGCTGCACCCACGCAGCCGATTGCCATTGCCGGTAACTCGACGCAGCAGATCATCTTCAAGACAAAGGCCGTACCGGCCGCGTTCACGCTCGGCAGCTACGACGTCCGGCTCGAAGTGCACGGCTTTGAAAATGGAATCCCGTTCTCGCAGGATGTGTTCACGTCGCCGGCGGGGGACTTGTTGAACGTGGTTGCGCCGGCCGCTTTGTCGGCGGTGTCGCTCCTCCCGGACCGTGTGAACCAGTCGTCGGTGGTTGCGTTCACAGCCCAGGTCAACAATACAGGGGGCGCCACCGTGGTGCTGAACTCGAGCACCACGCGCCTGCGCTTCTCCGGCACGCAGTTCGACGCAGCCCTCAACGCCGCGGGTCCGGTGACGCTCCCGCCCGGCATCACGACCCTGCAGTTTGTAGCCACAACCGTGAATCCGGCCATTCCCGCGGCCACGTATCAGCCGCAGCTCACGGTGGTGGGCACCGAGAACGGACTCAACTTCAACACGGTGCTCGCGTACACCGAGGGTGTGATTGTTGAAGAGCCGTCGGATATCACGATCCAGGCCGTGACGCCGTCGCAGCCCACGTTCACCACCGACCAGACCAAGCCCATCAAGGTGCGCATGGTGGTGGCCAACAACGGCCAGGCCAACGTGACGTTCACCACGGCCAGCATCCGCTTTACACACGCGGGCAACGATCGCACCGGCCAGTTCACGATTACACCGCCCGCGAGCTTCCAGGGCGGGGCCGTATTGAGTGGTGGCGAAGTGGACACGCTGGTGTTCAACGTCACCGACGCGGCCGGTCCGATGACGGCGGGCAACATGACGCTGCAGGGTCACGTGGAAGTCGAGGACCAGAACACCCAGCTTCCCATTGAAGCCGACGCCGATCTGGGCGGCAGTCTTTCGGTGCAGACGCCGGCCACCATCGATGTGCTGGCGGTGACGCCGTCGCAGCCCACCGCGACGCAGAACATGACCCGGACCTTCCAGGTGCGCGCGGCCGTGCGCAACGCCGGACAGAGTGCGGTGTCGTTGCAGCTCGTGAACCCGAGTTCGTTCCTCACCTTCTCGCCGCCGGCCGGCTGGATTGCCAGCGTGCGTCCGGCACTCGCGGGCGGCGGAACGCTGCTCTCGGGCGGGGAAGTGGACACGGTGATCGTGGACGTCACGCGCACCGGCAGCACGTCGGGACCGGCGAGCGTCAACGCAACCATCGCGGGTATCGAGGGCAACAGCAACCGCGCCTTCAGCCAGCAGTCGCCACAACCGGGTGCGGTGCTGGTGCAGACGGCGGGTGTCATTTCAGTGACGTCGGTCACACCGTCTCGCGCCACCATCACGAGCGGTGCCTCCGTGCCGTGGACACTGACTGTAAATGTCAGCAACACCGGCCAGTCCGACGTGGATCTCGCACTGGGTGCGGCGGTCAACGTGACGTTCCAGGGCGCCGCACCGGCGCCGTCGTTCACCGTGCCCGCGTCACTTGTGGGTGGCGGTACCGTGCTGGAAGGCGGGTCCTCGGATCAGATTGTGATCAGCGTTGCCAGCGCGGGCACGTATGCGGTGCCGGGCAACAAGCTCCTGACGGTTGAGTTCGACGGCAACGAACTGAACTCATCGACGGCAAAGTCCGGAAGCGGAAACGGCAACGTGCTGGTGCAGACGGCACCCACCGTGAGCTACGTGTCGCTTGTGCCGGGTGTGGTATCCAAGGGCGCGTCGGTGGGCTTCTCGATGGTGGTCACCAACCCCGACCCCAATGGCGCCACCCTGACCCTCGACCGCGGGCTCACGCGCCTGAGTTTTGGCGGCGGACAGTTTGACGTGGGGCTCACGCAGTCGAGCCCGGTTTCCATTGCCGGCGGCCAGCAGGTAACCCTTCTGTTCATGAACGCGGTGGTGGGGGGCGGCATTCCCACAGGCCCCCAGGCCGACGCATCGCTGGATCTGCGCTGGGTTGCAAACGGTGCCACGACGACGACGACGCTGCCGCTCCCGTCCGGTGACATCGTGGTGCAGGACGCGCCCGACTTGAGCATCGTCAGCGTGCGCACGAGCCGCGCCACCGTTACGCGCCAGCAGAGCAATCCGTGGACGGTCATGATGGTCGTGCGCAACACCGGCCAGGCGCCGGTTGATCTCGACCTGTCGCCGGCTGCGACACGACTCGCTCTCAACACGCTCGCCAACGGCTCCAACGTGACGTCGGAGTACACGATCGTTCCGCCGGTTGCGCTGCAGTCGGCCGGCACCACCATCCTCGCGGGCGGAGCAACCGACTCGCTCGAGTACGACGTGACCCTGAGTGGCGTGACCACGGGAACGATTCTCGTGGGTGGCTTCGTGGTGGGCACGGATCTGAATTCAACCGACACCGTGTCCGACGACACCGCCGACGGTGGTGCGGGTAGCTTCGTGCTGCAACTGCCCGGTGACCTGCGCGTCGTGAGCATCACGCCGGGCCAGCCCACCGCCACCGCGGGCCAGACCACAAAGTCGTACCCGGTGAAGATGGCGGTACGGAACCAGGGCGGCGCCGCGGTGGTCGTGTCGCTGTCCCAGGCCAACACGTTCCTGGCCTTCCCGAACTCCACCGGGTGGGCGTTCTCGGCGCCGACCATGCCGGGCGGCACAACCCTCACGGGCGGCGAGACCGACACGGTGTCGTTCAACATCACGACCACGGGTGGACCCGCTGGGGTTGCCACGCTGGATGGAACGGTCTCCGGTACGGAGTCCAATACCAGTTTGATTCGCAGCGACGACACCGGTGACGACGGCGGCAGCGGTTCCATTACGCTGCAGACCCCGGCTGTCCTTGCGATCGATGCCGTGACGCCGTCGCAGAGCACCATCACCGCCGCCACCGCGTTTGGCTGGGACGTGCTGGTGTCGCTGCGCAACACCGGCCAGTCGGCGGCACGCCTGACCTTGCCGGCCGGCTTCACGATTTCAATTCAGGACGCGGTGGGTGGCAGCACCAACTTTATTGAGCCGATTGTGCTCGAACAGGGCGGTGTGACGCTCGCGGGCGGGGCATCGGGAACGTTGCTCGCCTCCGCAACCAACACCGGAACGTTCACGGGCTTCGGACTCAAGGCGCTGAACGTGAGCGTGGGTGCGGTTGAGACCAACAGCAACCGCGCGTTTTCGCAGCCCGGGGCCGGGACCATCACGGTTCAGAAGGCACCGGTCCTGCAGATCGTCAGCATCGACCCGTCGGCGGTGACCAGCGAGTCCACCGCCGACTTCGACGTCACGGTCAGCAACGCGGATCCGGACGCCGCAACCGCGGTGCTGGATCGTGGCAGCACGCGGGTTCGCTTCGCGAGCGACCTCTACTCGGCGTTCCTGCAGGTGGGAAGCCCCGACTCGCTGCGCGGCGGCGAAACGGTGACGCTGCAGTTCGAAGCCAAGGAAGTGGTCAACACCATCGCCCTGGATTCGTACGACTTCCGCGTCGACTTCGGCTACAACGCCAACGAGATCGACCTGTCGAGCTTTGACGTGCTGGTTGACGGCGTCACCGTGCAGGCGGCCCCGCAGCTTTCGATCACCAGCATTACCGCGTCGCAGCCCAATGTGACCGCGGGGCAGCTGGCCGACTGGACCGCCACCATGACGGTTGTGAACAACGGGTCGGCCGATATTGATCTCGACCTCTCGGCCGTCAAGACGTTCCTGCAATTTGTGGCACCGGGTGCCCAGGTGGACAACACGTACCTGGTCGCGGCCCCCGTGATGGTGAGCGGCGACGATATCCTTAAACCCCTGGAGCAGGGCGAGATTCTGTTCACGATTCAAGAGACCGGTGTGCTCACCGGTGCGATCAGCATCACCGGACAGGTGGAAGGCCGCGACCTGGCGCAGTTCGCGATCGTCACCGACAACACCTTTGACGGCGGGCGCGGCACGGTCAACGTGCAGGCCTCGGCGTCGGTCTCGGTGCTCGCAACGCGCACCACACAGCCCGAGGTCACGGTGGGTCAGGCCAGCGACTGGGCGGTGCGCGTGGTCGTTGCCAACACCGGTGCCGCGTCGGTTGATCTCAACCTCGTCACCGCCGCCATCAGCATCGCCGGTCCCGCCACGGGCTGGGCCGTCGATCCGGCCGTCCTGCTGGGCGGAGGCGTGACCCTCGAGGGCGGTTCGGTTGACAGCCTGTTGTTCAACGTGCGCGACACCGGGACCACATCGGGGACGTGGAGCATTGGAGCCTCCGTGCCGTGGACGGAGACCAACACCGGCGCCACCGGTACGGCGGTCAGCAGTTCGCCGGCCAGCTTTGGTTCCATCACGGTGGAAACGCGTCCGGCGTTGCGCATCACCACCACCACGGTTTCCGCACCCAACCCGGCCGAGGTCAACACCGGCCAGGCGTTCGATGTCATTGTGCAGGTGCAGAATCAGGGTCAGGCCGACGCGCGCGACGTCGTGATCGGCATGATCACCAACGGAGCCAGCACGCTGACGCCGGTTTCGCCGCTGGCCGAAGTGCCGGGCAACACCACCGTGTCGTTCACGCGTCCGGCGGTGGCGTCGGCGACACCGGCTCCGTCGGAGCTCTTTACGACGTCGATTGAATCGGCGCTGGATGAGAATTCCGCGCAGAGCAACCTGGTGATAGTCAACACGCCGCAGGACTCGACCGCCACGGTGGCCGTACAGACGCCGGCGGTGCTGGATGTGGAACAGGTGCGCGCGTCGCAGGCGAGCATCACGCAGGGGCAGTCGAACCCGTGGAACGTCATTGTGCGCGTTCGCAACACCGGTCAGGCCGACGCCGACCTCACCACTCCGGACGAGGACGACGTGGCCTTCTCCATCGGCGGTTCGACCAAGATAGACTACATCGTGCAGCCGCCCACCATGTTTGGTTCGGGTGCTGCGGGCTGGCGTCTCGCCGGCGGAGCGGTGGACTCGCTCATTTATAGCGTGCTCTCGACGGGCAGCGACACCGGTACCCTGGACGTGGGGGTGGGCGTTGACGGTACCGACCGCAACCAGCCCGCGCTGGCCCTCTCCGACGCCGGCACCACAAGCCTGAACGTGCAGCCGGTGGCGGGGCTCGCGATCATTTCCACGGTGGGTGTGGGGACGTTCAACCACGCCACCGCGAACCGCGACACCGTGAACACGAACTTCGCGTATGAGATTCACGTCACCGTGCAGAATCGCGGCGAAGCGGTGGACAGTGTGCGCGTCAACCTGGGGACCGACGGAAGCTCGGTGATTGCTCCCGCCAGCCTGAAGCGCGAGTCGATCGCCGCCGACGCGAGCCGCAATTATGTGTTCCGCGTCACCGCACCCGCGGCCCTGTTGCCGCTGGAGACGTTCTCCGCGGCCATCGCCCCCGGTGTCGTGTCGCAGAACTCCGGCCAGCCGGTGACGGCCGAGCCCCCGGTCGACAACACGCACGTCGTGGCCGTGCAGCGACCCGCGAGCCTTGTGATGGGTTTGACGGCGTCGGCCGCGGCCGGTGTGGTGAGCCCGAGCCAGGTGTTTGTGGTGACGGGTCGCGTGACCCGGTCGAGCGTGAACCAGGCGACGGTCGCCGGTCCGGCCGAAATAACGCTCACCGTTCCGACCGGCTTCTCGGTGCAGGAACCGCTGGTGCGCGCGTTCACGGTGAACAGCCCGGTCAACTGGACGGTAACCGCACCGGCGGCACCCCAGGCCAGTGACAACTTCACGAGTACCATCACCACGATTCCGAACGACGTGAACATCGCGGCACCGGCGCAGGTGCTGACGGCGAGTGACGTCGTGCCGATCACCGTGAGCACGGGCGGAGCGCTCACGCTTCCGTCGCTTCTCGCAACCGCACCCGCCGGTGCGGTGGACGACACGGTGAGTGTGGGGCAGACGGTGTCGCTCACCGCGCGCGTGACCGCGACGTCGACCACCGACAACGTGCAGGCGGTGCTGACGCTCGCACCCGGCTTCAATATTACGGGCGGCTCGCTCACGCGCAACCTGGGCAACGGCACCGGTGCCGAACTCTCGGTGACGTACAACGTGATCGTTCCCGCCAACCCGGGCGGCCCGGCGGATCTGTATGTGACGTTCACGGGCATCGACGAAAACTCGCAGGATCCGGTTCCCTCGGCCGCGGACACGGTTGAAATCGTGACGGTGGCGCGCGCGCAACTCACCGCGTCGGCGAGTGTCACGGCACCCGTGGATGCCATCGACAACTCGGTCGCGATATCGACACCGTTCACGGTCACCGCAAACGTGGCCAACGTGACGGGTGCCGCCGGCATCGGCGCCACCGGTGTGCTGACCATTGTGCTCCCGGCCGGCTATGCCCTCGCGGGCGGGGAAGTGGCTGCCAAACCGTTTGCCGTGGCAACGCCCGTGTCGTGGGTGGTCAACGCGCCAGCACAGCCGTCGGGCCCGGATCAGATCGCGGTGAACATCTCCACGGTTCCGCTGGACGAAAACAGCGGGCTGGCTGCCCTCGTGGCCAATGGAACCGCCACCATTGCCATGGAGACGGAGGGTGCCGCGGTTGCGGTGCGCGACGTGTCCGAGAACCTGGGTGTGAATACCGCTGTGGTGCCCGCGGGCGCCACCGACGTGTCCGTGCTTGCGTTTGAAATTGCGTACAACGTGACCGACACCAACTTGAGCCCGGCGGAGATCGACACCATCGCCATCACCGTGCTGGGCAAGAACGGACAGCCGCTTGGCAACGGTACGCTGGCAGCCACGCTGAAAGCACTCTCGATCGATCTGGGCGGATCGTCGTCGCCGTACGTCGTGAACGAACCGTCCACCAACCCGGTGGTGGTGTCGTTTGTGGGTGGTGGTGCGGAGCGCCGCGTGCCGCCCAACGACCATCGCAACGCGATCGTGCGCGTCGACCTGGAGACGGCACCGCGCGAGAGCGAGATCAGTCTCACGCTGCGCTCGGGTGCGCTGCGCGTGCGCGACCCGGGTTCAAATCAGGCGGTTGGTGTGACCGACGGGCAGGGTCGCCCGCTGGACGGCCAGGTGCGCTCGCGGAACCTCGTCGTGCTGAGCGGCACCTTCGAGGACTACGTGCACAACTATCCCAACCCGTTCCGCGCGGGCGGCGAAGACACGCGCATCGCGTATTTCATGAACGCGGCTGGATCGGCGTCGATCAAGATCTACGCGGTAACCGGCGAACTGGTGTACGAGGAGTCGCTCAGTGGTGTGGCCGAGGGCCCGCAGGAAACCACCTGGGATGGTCGCAACGGCAAGGGTGAAGTGGTGCGCAACGGTATCTACATCTGCGTCATCAACGCGGGCTCGAATTCGGCCCGGTTCAGAATCGCGGTGGCGAAATGATGCGTCGTACGCAACTTCGCTTCGCCGGCGCGCTGGCACTCCTGGTGGCACTGGCCACCGCGTCGCCGCTCCTTGCCCAGGACGGCGGCACGCAGAGCCCGTTCTCGCTGGGAGCGGGATCGCGCGGCATCGGCCTCGGACGCGCGTACGTGAGTCTCGCCGACGATGCGAGCTCGCTGTACTGGAACCCGGCCGCACTCAAGAACGTGGGCTCCATGCAGTTCATGGCCATGTACATGCCGCTGTACGGTGACTTCACCGGCATCGACTACACGTATTTTGGTTTCGTGTACCCCACGCTTTCCGCGGGGGCCTTTGGCGTGGGCTACATGCGCCTGGGCACCACCTTCGACCGCTACGACGCAGGCAGCAGTCCGCTGGGCGAGGGCAACTACAGCGAAAGCCAGATTCTGGTGACGTACGCGGCCGAACGCCACGTGGGGTGGTTCCTCGGGAACCTGGCGCTGGGTGCGAGTTTCAAGATCAGCAGCCAGACGGTGGATCCGTTCAGCAGCACGGCACCCGGGGTGGATGTGGGTATCCGCTACGTGCCCGATGCCGCGCGCTCGCTTTCCATCGGCATCAACGTGCAGGACATGGTGGGGGCGCAGTACAAACTGAACATCGACGACGATACCGTCGACCGGACGATCATGAGCGGCATCGGTTACACGAAGCCGTTTGACAACGGGTCCGCGTTCCGCCTGATGGCGCAGTACAACATGCCGCAGCGCGCGGACGCGAGCGTCCACCTGGGTGCGGAGTACTCGTTTGCAAAGTACATCACGCTGCGGGCCGGTTTTGACGACGGGACCCCCACGTTCGGGCTGGGAGTCGGCGCCTACAACTACGGTCTGGATTATGCTTTCTACACGAAGGACGAGGCTGGATCCAACCAGGCGGTTACCTTCACCGGCAAAATTGGCCGCTCGCTGGACGAGAAACGCGCCGAGATCGAGCTGGCGCGCGCCGAAGAAGAGCGCCTGCTCATCCAGCGCACCTTCGAGACGCGGGTGGCGGGCCACCGCAAGAAAGCGCGCGAGCTGGAAGCGGCCGGAGACTACGCCGGTGCCATGAACCAGTGGCAGATCGTGCTCGAGTACGTTCCCGACGACGCCCAGGCCGTGGCCGCACGCGACGCCGCGCGCGACCGCGTGCTGGCGCAGCAGGCCGCCACCGTGCGCGACGTCGAGAACCAGGCCATCGTGCGCACACGCTTTGCGCGCGCGCTCGACCTCTTCAACCAGAACGACCTGATCGGGGCGCGCCGCGAGTGGGTGGCGATTCTGGCCGTTGATTCGGCCAACGCGGGTGCCCGCGATTACCTGGCCCAGACCGAGGCCAAGATCGATGTGGCGGTGGCCGGGCACACCGAGAACGCGCGCCGCCTGGAAAGCGAAAACCGCCAGACCGAGGCCATCGCGGAGTGGAACAACGTGCAGCAGTATCGTCCTGACGACGCGGAAGCAAGCGCGGCCGTGACCCGCATTCGCGGGCGCATCGAATCGGTCAGCCAGGACTACGCCGCCACCCAGCGCAAGCTTCGTATCGTGACCCTATACAACGACGCGCTTACGATGTACAACGCCGGTCGCTATCCCGACGCCATGGCCAACCTGCGCGAACTGCTGCAGCTGCAGCCGGACCACGCGGACGCGAAGAAGCTCATGGCCCTGGCCAAGCGCCGCACCACACCGCTGACCGACGCTGAGAAGACGCGCGTGCGCGAGCTGTACCTCGCCGGCATGCAGTTCTTCTCGAAGGACGAGTACGCCAAGGCCATCGCGGAGTGGCAGAAGATTCTGGATATCGATCCCACCAACGAGAGCGTCCAGCGCTCGATCGACGAAGCACGCGAGCGCCTGCGCCAGGTCCAGGAGCGACGCTGACATGGTCCGCGTCTCCGCCACCCTCGATCGCAAGAGCGGCCCCGTGGTTCGTGAACTCACGGTTCCCGCCGAGGAGACCCAGCTTGGGCGCGTGCGCGATTTCATCATCGCGGTGTGCGAGGAGGCGGGCTTCAGTCCGCGCGAGATATCGAACACCAAGCTCGCGGTGGATGAGGCGTGCACCAACATCATCAAGCACGCCTACGCGGGGAAGAGCCAGCCCGGCGACATCACCGTGGTGGCCGAGATCGACTCCGGCCGCATCAAGATCTTCCTCAAGGATCGCGGCAAGCACTTTGACTTCTCGAGCGTCAAGGACCCCGACCTCGACCAGTACGTGGAGACGGGGCGCAAGGGTGGCCTGGGCGTCTTTCTCATCAACCGCCTCATGGACGGTGTTGAGTATCGCGCCACCGATTCCGGCAACGAACTGATCCTGACCAAGCGCAGCCAGGCGGCGTTCTCGGCCTCCGTGCTGCCCGAGAAGATGCCGCTGCGCGGCACGCTTCGATTCAAGTTCATGGTGCGCGCGAGCGGCGGACTCTTCCTGCTCATGGCCGCCCTGTGGACGTTCATCTTCATCCGTCAGACCACCGACATCAACGCGCAGCGCACCACGCAGTGGCTGGAGAAACGACGCCTGGCCGAGAGTGTGGCGAGCCGCAGCGTGCCGGTGCTGCTGGCGCAGGGTGAGTTCTCCATCGAGCAGACCAACCTGTCCGTCGAGCTCTCCAAGATGACGGAGCGCAGTGTCGAGCTGGCGTACGTCCGTCTGGTCGACTCGGGTGGCGCCATCCGGGCGTCGAGCCAGATTGACGAGGTCTTCCAGCGCTACCAGCCGCCCGGCGGCAAAACGCTGCTGGAAGAAGAACGCATGGTGTGGACCAGCCACACGCAAGGCAAGCGCGAGGTCCGTGACCTGGGAGCGGCGGTGACGATGCAGGGCGAGGGCGGCCGCGTGCTGGAGATCGGGCGCCTGCACATGGGTGTTTTCGAGGACGCGGTCGAAAGTGCCATCGAAGACACGCGCCTCAGCACGTCGTTTCTGTTGCTCGCGATCTTCGCGGTCGGCCTGACACTCGTGATCGGGCTGGTGCAGGTGTTTGTGAAGCCGATTCAGGTCCTCACCGACGGCGTGCGCGCCATCGGCGACGGCAATCTCGAGGGCAAGCTGGACGTGCAGGGGCCGGCCGAGATTGGCGCCATCGCGGGCGTGTTCAACGAGATTACCGAGAAGTTCCGCAAGGCGCAGAATTCGATCCTCGAGCAGGAAAAAATGCAGAAGGAGATCGAGGTCGCCAAACAGATCCAGCAGTCGCTTTTGCCGCGCCGCCGCCCCGAGATCAGCGGCTACGACATCGCGCCCCTTTACCAGGCCGCGGCGGAAGTGGGCGGCGACTACTACGACTTTGTACAGGTGGACGACGACACCATCGGTGTCGTCGTCGCCGACGTTTCCGGCAAGGGTGTGCCGGGTTCGCTGGTCATGACCATGATCCGAACCGCGCTGCGCATGGAAGCGCGCGGCAACCGCAACGCCAGCGACGTCATGTCCAAGATGAACGCGTTTGTGACCGACGACATGAAGAAGGGCATGTTCGTCACCATGTTCTACGTGATTCTGGACTCCAAGAATCGCGTGATCAGCTACGCCAGCGCCGGTCACAACCCGATGATCCTGTACCGCCACGAGACGCGCGAGACCTTCTTCCTGAATCCGCGCGGGTTCCCGGTCGGCATCAGCCTTCCCGACGAGTCGCTGTTCCGGCGCTCCATCAGCCTCGAGAAGATCCGTCTCAAGAAGGACGACATGCTGGTGATCTACACCGACGGCGTCACCGAGGCCATGAACGAACGCCGCGAGCAGTACGGCGAGGACCGGTTGATTTCAATGGTGCGCGAGTTCGGGCACCTCTCGCCGGAGGATTTCATCGCGCGCCTGGACGCGCACATCAAGGAGTTTACGGGCGAGTACCCGCAGAGCGACGACATCACGGTGGTGGCGGTGAAGGAGAAGATGACCGCGGACGACGTCCTCTCCGGTATTCGCCGCCAGCTGCTGGACATGGTGGACGTGCAGGGCATGAGTGTGAAGGACGCGTGCACGCAGATGCGTGTTTCGCCGGCCACGTACTACCGCTACAAGAAGCGCCTGGAGACGATGGGCGAGCGGGGACTGCGCAACGACGTGCTGCGCGACGACGTGAGTCTCAAACGCGTGAGTCTTGAAGCGCGCAAGCAGATCATCCGTATCATTGCAGACAACCCGGACCTGGGCGCCAAGCGCATCACCGAGGAATACAACAAGGATCGCGAGCCGCTGCTCCAGATCAGCGAGCGGATGGTGTACGACGAACTCAAACGCCTCAATTTGAACACCAAGGCACTGCGCCTGGATTACCTCAAGCGCAACCGTCTCCTGCGCGACGAGTTCAAGGACGAAACCGACAAGCCCACCGCGTCGCAGAAGCCGACCGGGCGCCGCGACGTGGTCGACGAACTGCTGCGCGACATTCCGGGTGTTTCACCGCCGTCGGCGGTACCCGCCGGCGCCTCCGCCGCCATGCAGCCGCCGCGCCTGCCCGACATCCCGGACATTCCGGAGAACGCACCGGTCAGCGCGGAGGGCGTGGGAGTCTCGGTGTCCAGCTCGGGCGAGGTTACCGAGATGCGTCTCTCGGGCCACGTCGATTCCTCCTCGTCCACGGCCCTCGAGCGCCGGCTGCAGGACCTGCTCGCTTCCGGTGCCACCCGCATCGCCGTGGACCTGAGCGACGTGTCGTACGTATCCAGCGGCGGGTGGGGCATCTTTGTGGGTGAGGTGCGCAATGTGCGCGAGCGCGGCGGCGATATCGTGCTGTGCGGCATGGCGGCCGAGGTGTACGACGTTTACGAACTGCTCGGCTTTGCCGACGTCCTGCGCGCCTTCCCCGGCGTGGCCGAGGCGCGCGCATACCTGACGCTCCCGCCCGACGAACGCAAGACCGCACCGGCCCGCCGGGAGGTCAGCCCTGACGATATTGCGAAGAGCCATGGAATCAGCATTGGTGTTGTGGACGACGACACGCGCGAGTGGCAGAGCCTGCGCGTTGAAGCCACCACGGTGGGCGAAAAGGGCGAGATCGCGGTGCTGCAGATGCGCGGTATCGTCGACACCGTGAGTGCCGAGAAGCTGCGCGGTGCACTCGACCAGATTCTCTCCAGCCAGCGCTGGAGGGTCGTCGTCGACATGTCGCAGGTTGAGTACGTGTCCAGCGGCGGCTGGGGCGTTTTCACGGAACGCTTGCGCGAAGTACGCCGCGCGGGTGGCGACATCAAGCTCTTCGGCATGGACCCGGACGTGTATTACGTCTTCACGATGCTGGGCTTCAACATCGTGCTTTCGTCTTTTGACGTTCTGGCCGACGCCATCGATGATTTCCGCCGCGAGGTTCCCGCGGAGGGCGCGGGGCCCGCACCGGACCTGGAGCTGCCGGTCGTGGGACGTACCCTCGCCAGCACCCCGGGCATGGACCTGGTGTGGGACGATGCGGCACAGGGTGTTCGGGTGGCCACGGTGGCCGGTGTCATCGAGACCACCGGTGTCTCGCTGCTCTCGGATGAACTGACGCGCGAGCTGGAGCGCGCGCCGCGCGCGATCGTGTTTGATCTCGCCGACGTCGAGTACGTATCCAGCAGCGGGTGGGGACAGTTTGCCCGCGCCTACGAGGCAACCCACGCGGTGGCGTTGTGCGGCATGAGCCCCGAACTCGCCGACGTGTTTGCGTGCCTGGAGTTTCACAACTTCATTCCGGCGTTTGCAACGCGCGAGGAAGCCGTGGCCGCAGTCCAGGGCGGGACATCGCCCGCGCCGCGACCGGCGCCGCCGCGCGCGGAACCCCTGCCCGCGGTGGACGCGCCCCACGATGATGGTCTGGATGACGTGCTTGCCGGCGACAGCCGCGCGGCCCAGACGCCGGCACCGTCGCCGCTCAGTTCTCCCGAGCCGCCGCGCACCGTCAAGCGCGAGGTAATCGCGCCGCGCGCAGACGATGCCGCCGTCAGCGGTGACGTGGACGTGGATGCGGCCGTGCCGGACCGGAATCTCGGTCGCGACCAGAAACTGCGCGACATGGGCTGGGATCGCTATGGCAAACGACTGAAGAAAGAAAACAAGAGCGGAGGCGACGGCGGCGAACCGGGTGGTGACGCGCCGTGAGGAAGATTGCCATCATCACGTCCAAGGGCGGGACCGGCAAGACCACTACGGCCATCAACCTTGCGCACGGTCTGGCCCTGTGCGGCATGAAAGTGCTGGTCGTGGACTGCGACCCACAGCGCAACGTGGCCATCGCCTTCGACGTGAAAGGGCAGCGCACGCTGTGCGACCTGCTGCAGACCGGGCGCGTGGACGTGATCGAGGTGCGCCAGAACTTGTTTGTGATCGACTCGGGCGGGCGCGACCTGGCCGAGATCGAAATGGTGCTGGCGTCGCGTTCCAGCCGCGAACGCCGCCTGGACCTGGCACTCAAGAACCTGCGCGGCTGTGACGTCGTCATCTGCGACTGTTCACCCACCGTGAACCTGATCAACTTGAATGCGATCGTGTACGCGGACCAGATTATCGTGCCCGTCAGCATGGACTACCTGGCCCAGGCGGGTGCGCGCCAGACCCTCCAGATTCTGGAAGAGGTCAACGAGCACGCGGCGCGCAAGACCGACCTGCTTGGCATCCTGCCCACGTTCTACGACGCGCGCACGCGCCTCTCGGTGGATGTGCTGGGAGCGCTCCGCGAGCGCTTCCAGGACAAGGTGTTCAATTCGGTAATCCGCACCAACACGGCGCTGCGCGAGGCGCCGAGTTTCAACCAGACCATTTTCGAGTATTCGCCGCTTTCGCGCGGGGCGTTCGACTACTATCAACTCACCGAGGAAGTGTTGTCCCGTGCCTGACCGCCGTCGCAAGTCGATGGGACGCGACCCGTTTGAAGATGCAAACGAGTCGCCGGCATCGAAGAGTGTGGAGAAGCTGATCCGCGGCAAGTCGCCGCTCGCACCGGATGCGCGCGCGGTGGAAGTGACCCTGCGCCTGACACCGGGTGCCCTCAAGCACCTCGCGTCGGTGCGCGAACGGCTTGCGGCCCGTGGTCGCGAGGTATCGGAGGACGAACTGGTGCGCATTGCCATCACGCTTCTAACCCCGGAGGACGTCACGTAGCTGCTGTTGCCCGGCTCGCTTGTGCGGGCCCGGATGACGCGCTATAGTGCAGACGCCAATGGGAGAGGCCACGATCATGGAAGGCTACGACCACCGCAGCGAGATCCTCTCCAGCGGTACCAAGTACTACATTCAGTCCAGCCTCGTGCCTTCGCAGCGCATGGTGGTTACCTCGCTGTTTCATGAGGGGACGCTGCTCTCGCGCCAGAATGCGCCGTACGACGTGGCACTTCCCGCCGAGGCGTTGCGCCCGCTGGTGCGGCGCCTGCACGACGAATACCGCGCGCGCCTCACCTCACTCATCGACCTGCGCGAGCGCCTGAAGAAGGACGTGGATGGCCGGGCCCACCTGCGCCTGGGCGAGGCACTCTTCCGCCAGCGTCTGTACCGCGAGGCCATGGCCGAGGTCATCCGGTCCATCAAGCTGGGGCTCGAGGACGCGGGCGGTTACTCGATCCTGGGGAACTGTCTCCTCTCACTCGGCGACCACGAGAAAGCCATGCGCTCGTTCCAGAAGGGACTCGAGCTCGCCCCCGAGTACGCGGACCTGCACAACGACCTCGGCGTCGCCCACCTCAAGATGGAGCGCTGCCGCGAGGCCGTGGCCTGCTTTGAGCGCGCCCTGGAGCTCAACCGCTACTACCAGGCCGCCCAGTTCAACATGGCGCTGGCCCTGTGCCTGAATGTGGTCCTGAAGCAGGACTACGACCTCTCGCGGGACCTGCGCGTGCGCCTGAAGCGGATCCTGGAGATGAACCTGCAGCTGCGTCCCCAGCTGGACACCGAGGATTTCCGTGAAGCCCTCCGGGCCACCGACAGTGAAAACTATGAGGTGGCTCACGAAAAGCTGGGAAAGATTAGCCGGGAGCTGCAAACCACTGCGGGAACAGACCTTTCGCTCGAGATCTACCTCATTCTCAAGTTCCGGGCGGACGAAATGACCCTCGACGAAGTGGACGGATTGATAGAAAGGCTGAAACTAGCTCTTGAATCCAACCCCGGGTATGCGGATATACAGAATGACCTGGGCGTGCTGTACGCCGCAAAATGCAAAATGTACATCGACCGGGCCCACGAGGCCTTCCGCCAGGCCCTGACGGTCAATCCGGGCTTCAAGAAGGCCGAAAAGAATCTCAAGCTGTCCGGCAACGACCGCCAGGGCATCCACTTCCTGCTAAAGGCGTTGTTGGACTAGCTCTTGCAACGGGGAGAACCAAGAGGCTATTCATGGAAAAGCTGATCATTTCAGAGGAACGCACCGGCTCCAACCAGCCGGTTTCCGTGCTGACCCTGCGGGGCACGATCGAGACCACCAATGCCACCGGCCTCGAAGAAACGCTGGCGCGGATCATGGATGAGAACTGCTACCGCATTGTGGTGGACCTGGGTGGCGTGAGTTACATCAGCTCGGCGGGGTGGGGAATCTTTATCAGTGAGATCAAGCGCATCCGGCGCAACGGCGGCGACATCAAGCTTGCGGCCATGGCTCCGGAAGTACGCGAGGTCTTCGACCTGCTTGAGTTCGGCAACATCCTCAAGCCCTTCGAACACGCGCAGGATGCGATCCGCGACTTCGAAGTGACGGGTGACGCGAGCACGCCGGGTGGCCCAGCGGGGCGCCGGCATTAGGCGTTTGGCCCCGTTCGCGGGGCGGGAGTGAATTCATTCGATGAGGAAGGGCGCGATGGCAGTAGACGGAATCGTTGTCAGCGTAATCTCCGGCAACAACACCAACGGTGTCTCGGTGCTCAAGGTGAGCGGGTATCTCGATACCACTACCGCGGGTGAACTGGAAACCGCGCTGTACGGGCTTCTCGATCGCAACATCTATCGGGTGGTCGTGGACCTGTCGGGTGTCAATTACATCAGCTCGGCCGGATGGGGCATCTTCATCGGCGAAATCAAGCGCATCCGCAACCAGGGCGGCGACCTCAAGCTGGCGGGCATGGTGGGCGACGTCCACGAGGTGTTCCAGCTGCTCGAGTTTCATTCCATCCTGGAGTCATACCCGACCACGCAGGATGCAGTTTCCGCGTTCAAGCCAGGCGACACATCCGCCTGACGCCTACCGGAATCTTTTTCCCACATTCGCGGGTCGCCACACCCGCGTCGGCGTATATACTGTCGTGACCCCCGGGCCGGGATGACCCGGCCCGGGCCACGAACGAATGCCGATTGAATCAACCGCCAGCTTTGGAATCACGCTCCGCGCGTGGGTGATCGTTCTCGGCGTCCTGTTGCTGGGTGTCGCGGCCTTTGCCTACTGGCGAACCACCCCCTCGGTGACCGGACGCCTGCGGACACTCCTGACGGCGCTGCGCGCGGTCGCCTTCGTGGCGCTCGCCCTCCTGCTCCTCGACCCCCGCTCCATCCTGTCCGGCAAGCGCGAGGAATCCGCGCGGGTGCTGATCCTCGTGGATCGGTCCGCCAGCATGTCGCTGCCCGCCGGGGCGGCGGGTGGGGAATCGCGCTTCGACGCCGCACGCCGTGTCGCCGCCGATCTCTCCGACCGTCTCGACGCCCGCGGGGCCCGCGTGGAGCGGCTTGGCTACGCGAACCACCTGGATGAATTGTCCGACACGACCCGCGCCGACGCCCAGGGGAGCGACCTTGCCGGCACCCTCGCCGAGGCCGCACGCCGCTACGAAGGCGAACACGTGGGTGCGGTGATTGTGATTGGTGACGGTGTTGAAACGGAAACGGCCCTCGTGCGTCCCGCGGCCCCCGGCTTCCCGGTGTGGACCGTGGGTGTGGGCGACACGCTCACTCCCGACGACGTGCGCGTTGCCGGCGTTGAATACAGCCCGGTGGTTCGCGCTCCCTCGCGCGCGATCGTGAGTGCCACGATCGCCGGCGCCGGCCCTTCCTCGAAGCGCGTGCACGTGGCGCTGACCGAGAACGGGCGCACGGTGGCGTCGGTCGACACAGCGTTTGCGGGTGGCGGTGCGGAGGCGGTGGTGCGGCTCCCGGTTCGTATCGAAGCACCGGGGCGGCGCGAGTTCACCCTGGAAGTAACGACGTCGGGTGCTGATGCAGAAGCCGCCAACAACCGCCGCGACGTGGTCATCGAAGCCGAGAAGGCGCGCGCCAAAGTTCTCATCGTGGATCTGACACCGGGTTGGGAACTCACGTTTCTCACCGGATTGTTCGCAAAGGATCCGGCGTTTGAGTGCGAGTGGTTTGTGGCGGGTGCGCGACCCGCCACTCCCATCGGCCACGCGCGTCGTCCGCAGGAGTTTGTTTCGGCACTCTCCGAGGCCGACGCGGTGGTGCTCGCGTCCGTGAGCGAGGAGTTTCTGTCGCAGCCGGTCGCCGACGCACTGCGCCGATTTGTCACCGACAAGGGTGGTGGCCTCCTCGTGTTGCCGGGTCCGTCATCGCTGTTTGAAACCCCGGGTGCCTGGGGGCGTCTCGCAACCATCCTGCCGCTTACGGGACAGCCGCCGTTCTCGTTCAACATGCAGTACACGTCCGTGGGTCCGGCGGCGCGCGCGGCATCGAGCCCCGTCACCGCCGATCTGGTGCCGCTCCTCTCGCAGGCCGAGTGGCAGGAACGCGCGCCGTTGCTTGGCTACTACGCAGGTGTCTCGGCGTCGGCGTCGGCGGAAGTCCTGGTGGGTGTGCGCGGGCGCAACTCACCGGCGCTGGTCTACGCGGGCCAGGGGCGCGGGCGGGTTGCCGCGGTCGCAGCGGGTCCGCTCTGGCGCTGGAAGTTTGTGGCCGAGAGCAACGGCGTGTACGACGAACTCATGTCGCGTCTGTTCGACGTGCTCACACGCGGCGAAGAAGCCGGCCGCTTTGTGCTGGCCGCGCGTCGCAACGTGTATGCGGCGGGCGAACGCGCGGAGCTGTTTGCCGAGGTATTCAACGAGAAGTTGCAGCCGGTCACGGGTGCACCGGTGGCGGTGGAGGTGTCGCGCGTCCTCCCGGACGGCAGTGAAACACCGCTCGCACGTGTGCCCATGCACCGCGAGCGCCCGGATGACACGCGCCTTTCGGCAACGCTGGAGGCACTTCCCACCGGCAACTACACCGTGCGCGGCAGCGCCGAGCTTCCGGACCGCACCCTGCAGTCCAAGGCACTGGCGTTGCGCGTGTCGGGCACCTCGGTGGAGTTCCAGCGCACGGCGCAGGATCGCGCCGAGCTCGCGCGCGTGGCGCGGCGGAGCGGCGGCGAGTATGTGACCGCCGCCGACGCGGCCGGAATCGCCGACCGGATTCCGGTTGAAGCCCGCGCGGTTCCCACCACGTCGGAAACCGTGTTGCGCGCGAGTACACCGCTCTTTCTGCTGGTCCTCCTGCTCCTTTCCGCCGAGTGGCTTCTGCGCAAACGCGCGGGCATGATCTAGCCCTCACGTTTCCACCCGGCGTCAACCACGTGCCGGGTTGTGCGTCACCGCACACGTCGTCTACCATCGCCCTCGCGCGTTCGGGTGGAAGGGTGATGCGGTGGGTATCGCCGCCTGCGTTTGCGCGCTCATCGGCCTGGGACTCTCGTCCCCGTCGGTGCGCATCAACGAAATCTACTACGACCATCCCGGGGCCGACACCGGCTACGAGTTCATCGAACTCGCGTCGGCCGACGGCACTCCCGCCGATCTCTCCGGATTTACGATCGAGTTTCACAATGGCACCGGCAGCGGCTGGACACTGGTGTGGCGGGCACCCGCGGGGACGCAACTGGCCGCCGACGCCGTTTTCGTTGTGGGCGGGCAGAACGTGGTGCCCGCGCCCGACGTTGTCATCTCGCTTTCGCTCCAGAACGGACCCGACGCCCTTCGCCTCGTGGACGCGGCCGGCAACCCGCTCGACCTCGTGGGCTACGGCGGGCTGGCTGACACGGCGTATGTGGAGACACGCGCGGCACCCGCGGTGAGCGCGGGTCAATCGCTGGCCCGTGTGCGCGACGGCGTCGACACCAACCACAACGCGCTCGACTTCGCCGCGGCCATCCCGACACCGGGGCGTCGCAACGCCGCGCGTCACGACATCGCCCTCTCACTCGACGAGCGCACGCCGTCGCGCGCGGGTCGCGACCAGCCCGGGCGCGAGCGATTGCACGTGCAACTTCTCAACCTGGGTCTCGACGACGCGGGTGCGGGAACGGTCAGCGTGGTTGCGGTTGACGCGCACGACCATCGCGAACTGGCGCGCGTGCAAAACCCCGCGAGTATTGGCGTGGCCGCAACCCACCCGTTGGTGCTGGACGTGGCTCTCACGCCGGGTGTGCACACGTTGCGCCTCCTGGCGGAGTACGCGCCCGACGAACGGGCGGGCAACGATTCGCTCACGGTGATGCGGCGCGTTGGACGCATTCCGGTGGTGGTGAGCGAGGTGTGGAGTTCGCCGCAAGCCGGGTGCCCGCAGTTTGTGGAGGTCTACAACGCGGGCGAGAGCGACGTCGACATCACCGACTGGTCGCTGCGCGACACGCGCGCGCGCCCCGTTCGCCTCACCGAGGAAGTGACAAGGCTGGGCGCGGGTGCCGTCCTCGTGGTCACCGCCGACCCGGACGCCCTGCTCGCGTGCGTGCCGGAGGCACCCGTCGCGCGCGTGGTGGGTGTGGAGGGAACGTGGCCCACCTTCAACCGCGCCGGTGCGGCGGTGGCGGACAGTGTCGTCGTGCTGGATGCACTGGGCATCCCCGTCAACCCGGTTGCGTACCCGGGGCTGCCCACGTCGTTCGCGGGCAGGAGTCTCGAACGCGTCGATCTCTTTCCGGGCAGTGCCGCCGCGGTGTGGCGCGTGGCCGACGCGAGCGTCACGTGCACGCCGGGCGTCCTCAGTATTCTTGCCTTGCGCGGGCCCCCGCGCGCCGGAGTGGACGCGAGCCCCAATCCGTTCTTTCCGCACCAGGGAGACATCCTGCGCGTCGCGGTCACACCGGGCGACGGGGTTGCGCGCGTGCAAGTGCGTGTGTTCGATGCCAGCGGGCGCGCGGAAGCGGACCTGGGCACCGCGGCGGCTTTTCCGGCCCTGTTCGTGTGGGATGGGGCCGGGGCGCGCGGGGGTCTCGCGTCGCCCGGTCTGTACGTGGTTGCGTGTGAGTTGTACGGCAATGACGGGACGCGCGCGGGTGTTGAGAAAGTGGTGGTGGGGTGTGCGGTCCGCCGCCTGTAGCGTGCTGATGCTCCTGTTGTTCGCGCCGCACGTGCGCGCGGAGGTTGCGTTTCCCGGTGTCGCCGAACGCGTGCTGGGGTTTCGCGCCGACGATGTCACGGTGCATGCGCGCACCGGCGCGCGCTGGCGGGTGGAGGTGGCCGACCAGGAACTGTTTGGCATCGCGGGGCTGCGCGCGAGCGGCGTGCGTGCGGAATCTTTTGGGAACACGCTGGGCTGGTTGCTGGAGACCAGCCGGGTGAGTGCCGGGGTGGGCGCGCACACGCGCCTCGTGGCCGGCGCGTCGGCGACGTCGTCGGGGTGGCGGGGCGGGCTTCGCGCCGGTGTGGAACGCGTCGCACTCGACGGTGCGCGCGCGGAGCACGCGGCAGTGCTGGGTGTCACATCGCGCATCGACAGCGGTGCCGCGTCTCTCATGGCCGATCTGGACGTGGTGTCCGGGTACTACGTGCAGTCGCGCGTGCTGACCCTCGCAGCACTCGGGCAGGTGTCGTCTCTCTTGACCATCACCGCGTGCGCGCGTTTCGATGGCGCGCGCCTCGTGTCGCTCGGGTGCGCGGCCAGCGCGCGCGTCGCAGGCCGGGTGGTGCTCGCGGCCGGCTACGACGACGGCACCATGACGTCGCGCGCGGGCGTGGGTGTAGCCGCGGGCGATCTGGAGGTGTGGGCGGGTGCGTGGCAGCACGCGGTGCTCGGCGTGTCGCAGGGAGTGTCGGTCGCGTGGGTACACTGACGGTCGCACTTGTCATACTCGCGGCGTTGCTGCTCGTCGCGTGCGCGACGACGCATCCGTCAACGCCCGTTCTGGAAATGCCCGACAGCACGCGCGCCCTGTGGGGTGACGAGAACGCGGGCCTCACCACCGACCCCGGTGTAGAAGCGGAGACACGCGTCCACGGTCACGGCAGTGTCGAGTGGTTTCACGCCCGCACGACGCGGGTTTCTCTCGACGCACGCAGCGCTGTGGCGGCTGTGCTCGCGCGCAACGTTGACGGGCACAGCGCCGGTGCAGTGTCGTTGCGTCCGCCGGGAATCGTGCGCGAGGTCGTGGTGGGAAGTCTCCGTGCGGCTGCGGGCGAGGGCGCACTCCTCGCCGACACGCGCGCAAACGTTCTCACGTCGGTTGCGTCGCCGGGTGTGCCCGGGCTGCGTGTGACGCCGACCTCGCTGGTGTGGGGAACCGGTGTGGGCGCCGCGGTGGTTCTGGCGCCGGGCCCGGTGCAGGTGTCGCTTGCGCACTGGCGGCTTCGCGATGAACCCGGCGCGCACCACGCGTGGGCGGGCCTGGAATGGCGCGGTGCCGGTGCCGTCGTGGGAGCACTCGCCGGTGGAATGCAAACGCCGTGGCTGGCGCGGCCGCTCGCGGGTGGCAGTGTGTTCGCGGGTCGCGCCCTGGGCGGGGCGTGGGTGTCTGGAGAGGCCGCGGCGGTGCCGGTGGTGCGCGAGGACTCCGCGCGCGCGGGGCACGCAGCGCGCGTGACGATCCGTGCCGTGGCCGGCGAGCGCGGCGAGTGGCGGGTGTCGGCGGCCACCGGTCCCGCGGTAAGAAACGCGGTGGCCGGAGACCACGCGGTCACCTCGGCGGTGATCGAGCGACACGCGGCGCGGGGGGCGGTTGCCGGTCGCGTGCGTCTTCTGATTTCGGAGGAGCGCACGGGCGACGGCCGTTCGCGGCGCCGTCGCGCCGACGCTGGTGCCTCGTGGCGATTGACGCCGCGCATCACGCTTGACGGGGCCGTGCGCGTCACCCGCGACGAGGAAAGCGACACGCGTGCAACCGCGTTTGTCACCGCACTGCCGCCCGAGCGGCGCCACGAGGTGCGCGCGCGTGTCGGGCTGCGCACCGCGCACGACGCCAGCGGGGCGCGTGTCTCCAACGACTACCGCATCGAACTGGTGGAGGATGGTGGTGCCGGCACCGGTGTGGTGGGGACGTGGTCCCTTCGCATCGATGCGGGGCCGCTGTCGTGGCGCGTGCGCGCAACCGCAAGCGCGCTGCACGACGGGCAGGTGGCCTATGTCTCCAACGACGGCGTTCGCGGCGCCGCCGCCTTCAGCGTGCTCTCCGCCGCGGGGTCGGCGGAAGAGCCCGCCGGTGCCGCCCTGGTTGCGACGCTGCGCGCGCGCGTGACGCGCCATGCGGCACTGGGTGCGCAGCTCGCCCGTCCCCGGGTGGGCGATCCCCGTGCCGAGTTCTTTGCCAGCGCCAGCTGGTAGCCCAATTTCCTTTTTGACAGACCCGGCCCGCCCTTGCTACCGTTCCTGTTTTCAAGGGGTTACGGCATTGAATTACAGGGGTGTATGCGCCCGTTGCGCCGCCTCGCGCGCGGCCTGCCAACCACGGAGAACGAAACCATGAAGTTCGCCGAACGCATGAATCATCTGGGGACAGAGACCGCCTTTGAGGTGCTGGCGCGCGCGCGCGCCCTCGAGGCACAGGGGCGCGAGATCATTCATCTCGAGATCGGCGAACCGGACTTTGAAACCCCGGACAACATCAAGGACGCTGCGATGCGCGCGCTCAAGGACGGGTTCACGCATTACGGTCCCTCGGCCGGGCTGCCCGAGGCGCGCCAGGCCATCGCCGAGTATGTGTCGAGGACGCGCGGTGCCGCCGTGGATGCGGCGCAGGTCGTCATCACGCCCGGTGCCAAGCCCATCATCTTCTTTACCGTGCTGGCACTCGTGGATCCGGGCGACGAAGTCATCTATCCCAACCCGGGCTTTCCGATTTACGAGAGCATGATCGACTACGTGGGTGCGAAGCGCGTGCCGATGCCGCTGCGCGCGGAGAACGGGTTTGCCATCGACACCGACCACCTGGAGTCGCTGATCACAAAGAAGACGCGGCTCGTCGTCATCAACTCACCGCACAATCCCACCGGCGGTGTGCTGCCGCGCGCCACCATCGAACGCATCGTGGAACTCGCAGAGAAGCATGACTTCTACCTGCTCTCGGACGAGATTTACTCGCGCATGATTTATGACGGGGAACCGGTGAGTCCATACTCGTACCCGGGAATGGCCGAGCGCACCATCGTGCTCGACGGTCACTCCAAGACCTACGCGATGACGGGCTGGCGCCTCGGGTTTGGCATCATGCCCAAAGACATGGCGCCGCGCGTGGCGAAGTTACAGACCAATTCCAACAGCTGCACGTGCAGCTTTACGCAGATGGCCGGTATTGAGGCCCTGCGCGGCCCCCAGACCAGCGTGGACGCGATGGTGGCGGAGTTCCGCACGCGCCGCGACCTCATCGTTGACGGACTCAACCGCATCCCCGGTTTCGATTGCCATCGCCCCGCGGGGGCGTTCTACGTGTTTCCGAGCATCAAGGCCACCGGGCGTACGTCCAAGGAGATGGAGAACCACCTCATGGACAAGGCCGGTGTGGCCGTGCTTTCCGGCACCGCGTTTGGTGCCAACGGCGAAGGCTTCATCCGGTTGTCGTACGCGAACTCGCAGGCCAACCTGAAGCGCGCCCTCGAGAAAATCGCCGCCGCGATGTAGCCAGCGATGCGTGTCCTCATCGTTGGATCCGGAGGTCGTGAGCATGCGCTGGCGTGGGCGGTGCGCCGTTCGGCGCGCGTGACCGCGGTCTACGTGGCACCCGGCAACGCCGGCACGCGCGACGTGGCGGAGAACGTCGATATCGCCGCCACCGACCTGGACGCGCTGGTCGCGTTTGCAACCTCGCAGCGCATCGACCTGACCATCGTGGGTCCCGAAGCACCCCTGACCCTCGGCATCGTGGACCGGTTTCGCGCCGCCTCGCTGGTGTGTTACGGCCCCACGGCCGCGGCCGCGCGGCTGGAAGGCAGCAAGGCCTTCGCCAAGGAATTCATGCAGCGCCATCGTATTCCCACCGCGGCCTTCGCGGTGTGCGACAATGCGACCAGCGCCAAAGCCTTTGCGCGCACCCTTCCGGTACCGCTGGTTGTGAAGGCCGACGGCCTCGCGGCCGGCAAGGGAGTGGTGGTGGCGTCGTCGCACGCGGAGGCGGAAGCCGCCATCGACGACATGATGGTGGCGCGCCGTTTTGGAGACGCGGGGGGACGTGTGGTGGTGGAGGAGTTTCTGGCCGGCGAGGAAGTCTCGGTGCACGCGGTGTGCGCGGGAACGCGCGCGGTGTTGTTCCCGAGTTCACAGGACCACAAACGCGCGCATGACGGTGACGCGGGTCCCAACACGGGCGGCATGGGTGCCATCGCCCCGGTACCGTGGGTGACGCCGGCCGATCTCGATCGTGTGCAGCGCGAGGTGATCGAGCCCGTATTGCGGGGCATGGCCGCCGAGGGCAGTCCGTTCAGCGGTACGCTGTACGCGGGTCTCATGTGGACGGCAGCCGGCCCGCGCGTGCTTGAATTCAACGTGCGCTTTGGCGACCCGGAAACCGAAGTACTGATGCCGCTGCTCGACGGCGACGTAGCGGAGTTCTTTCTGAACGCCGCCGTCGGCAACCTGCCGCCCCGCGTCAACACGCGGGCCGGGTCCGCGGCCGCGATCGTGCTGGCAGCCCCGGGCTACCCGGAGCACGCGCAGACGGGCGGAGTGATCGCGGGGTTGGGGGCGGCGTCGGGCGCAAACACAATGGTCTTTCACGCCGGCACGCGCGTAGAGAACGGGCGCGTGTGTATTGCCGGCGGGCGCGTACTCGCTGTCACGGCGTGGGCGCAAACTCTCGCGGCGGCGCTGGCCGCTGCGTACGCGAGGCTCGAAACCATTCACAGCGACGGTGCGTTCTACCGTCGCGACATCGGCCGGCGGCACCTGACGGTACCGCCCGAAAGGATGCAGTCCTGACATGGCGAAATCACCGCGCGTTGCGATTCTGCTGGGCAGCAAGAGCGACGAAGGGCATCTCAAGGCTACCACCGAACTGCTCGATCGCTTCGGCATCGACTGGGAGCTGAAGGTCATTTCCGCGCACCGCCAGCCGGAGGCGTTGCACGAGTACGTGCGGGCCGCCGACCGGGGCGGTACACAGTTGTTCATTGCGGCGGCGGGATTGAGTGCCGCACTCCCGGGCGTGATTGGTTCCATCTCGTCGCGCCCGGTGATCGGACTCCCGATTCCGGGTGGAGCGCTGAGCGGCATCGACGCGCTGCTCTCGATGGTGCAGATGCCGGGCGGAATCCCGGTGGCTACCGTGGGTGTGGGCTCCAACGGCTCGCGCAACGCGGCCATCCTGGCCGCACAGATCCTGGCGTTGTTCGACACCGCGGTGGCGGAACACCTGCGCGTGTACCGCGAGGAGCTGCGCAACGGATGAGCCACGACGCATCCATAGCCGGGTCCATTGAAGATGTGCGGGCGCGCCTGCTGGCGCTGGAAACGCTGACGCGCGGCGGAGTGGTGGTTCTTCCCACCGACACGCTGTACGGTTTCTCGGCCCGCCTGTCTTCGGAGGACGCGATCCGGCGCATCTCCGCCGTCAAGCGCGCGCCCAACGACCGACGCTACATCCTGCTCGCGTCTTCCATCGAGATGGTGGAGAGCGTTGTGCGCTCCTTCGGGTGCGCGTCGCGCGACCAGTTGCTGCGCGCCTGGCCGTCCCCGCTGTCCGTGATTCTGCCCGCGGGGCCAACGTGCCCGGCATGGGTGGGACCCACGGTGGCGCTGCGCGTGCCGGCACTGGAGCCGCTGCGCGCGCTGATCGAGGCGCTGGGCGAACCGATCGTCTCCTCGAGCGTCAATCGCAGCGGTGCCGACCCGCTCACCGACGCGCACGACATCCGTCGCGAGTTTGCGGGCGAGGTGGACTTGATTGTGCTGGGCGAGTCCGACGCAGCAGCGTCGACGCTGGTGGATCTATGCGGGGATGCGCCGCGTGTGGTGCGGCGCGGAGCCTACGACTGGGCGGCGAGTGCGGGGGACGGGAAGCCGGTGAACTGATGGTTCTTGTAGGCCTCGCAGTTGGAGCAGAGGAGCATCTCCTCGCGACGACCGCGGGCCAGGATGTCGCGGTAACGGCGGTTCAATTCGCCGTTCCAGATGTCGAGCACGTGCTCGCGGGTGGCGTCGCCCACCACACCGCGTTCGTGTGAATCCCAGCAGCACAGCGACGCCTTCCCGTTGACAAAGAAGAACATCTCCTTCAGCACCTTCTTGCACGGCACGCGCACCGGCTTTACTTCCGGCTCCCACGGCCACACATAGAGGTCCGTAATGATGGCCACCGCCCCCGCCTTCGTCCAGAAGTCGACGAAGGCCTCGTGCTCGTGGCGGTTGTAGTCCATCGCGATCATGCGCACTTCGACGTGTCCGGCACCGCCCTTCTCCCGCGCCAGAGTCACAAACTTGTGCACGCGTTCCACCGTGAGGTCGTAGTCGAGTCCCACGCGTGAACGCGAGAACGTCTCCTTGCTGAAACCGTCGATGGAGAAGCGGATGATGTCGATGCCGATGTCGAGGATCTCCCGCGCGCGGTCTTCCTTCAGCAGTTCGCCGTTGGAATTGATCTCGATGCGCGCGGTGGGGTCCTGCTTGATGTAGCGCATGATGTCGCCGATGCGGTGATCCGCGAACGGCTCATTGATGAGAAACGGGCGGTACGTGATGCCGAGTCCGCGCGTCTCATCGATGATTTTCTTCCACAGCCAGTCTTCCATGCGTCGCGGGCGCCGCGTCAGCGTGGCGTGGGAACAGAACGGACACTCCGCGTTGCACGCGAGGGTGGTCTCGATCTGAACGAATTTTGGGGGTGCCAGCGGCTGCATGTCTGCCGGAATCTTACAGATAGGGTGCCAGCGCCGCCATGCATTTTTCCGTCGCACCCAGTTGTGACTCCACGTAGGCGCGGCCAGCCTCGCCCGCGCGCGCGCGTTCCGCGTCGTCGGAGAGGTAGCGTTTGAGGGCGGCGTAGGCGTCCGCCTCGGTTTGAATGGCTGTGGCGGCGCCCCGCGCCAGCAGGGTGACGGCTTCGAAGGAGTTGTCGTAGCGCGGCCCGAACACCACGGGAACACCCGCGATGGCGGGCTCGATGACCGAGTGCACGCCGGTTGTGAAGGCACCGCCCACATACACCACGTCCGCAAAACGGTACGCCTCGGCCAGAACTCCCACTTTGTCCACGATCACGACGCGCGCCCCGTCGGGAGCACCCGCACTCGAAAGCTGCGCCGGGTGGCCCGCGTCCCGGGCCCATTGCAGGAGCGGCGTCACGTGCGCGGGCGTGGGTTCGTGGGGCACGATGACCGCGCGCAGCTGCGTGTCTTCGGCGAGAAGCCGCGTCAGCGCGGGGAGCACGCGCGCTTCGTCCGGCGGCCACGTGCTGCCCGCGATGAAGGTGCGCAATCCATCCTGCGGAAGCGAGAACGTGCTGGCGCCGCGCTTCTGCCAGCGCTCCATCACGCGGTCGAAGCGCGTGTCGCCGGCGACCGAGATGTGCCGGTGCCCGGGGACGGACTGTGCAAAGCGCTGCGCGTCCTCGTCGCTGATGGCGAGAATACGATCGATGCAGGCGTACACGTCGCGATACAGGGCGCGTGCAACACCGGAAAGACGCTTTGACGACGGGCTCAGCGTCGCGTCGATGAGAAGCACGGGAATCTTGCGATCGTGCGCCTCCCACACCAGATTGGGCCACAGGTCGAACTTCACAAAGACGAGTGCGCGCGGGTTGGCACACGCGAGGCAGAAGCGCATGTTGGACGCGCGGTCCACCGGCAGGTAATCGAGAAACCGGATGCCGCCCTCGCCGATCTTCTCGCGTCTGGTTGCAAACGCGTATCCCGACGGCGAGGAAAACGTGATGAGAATGGGGATGTCGGGGTGACGCGCGTGCAGTGCTGCGATCACCGGCCGTGCCTGTTCGAACTCGCCCACACTGGCGACATGGAACCACACCGGCCGCGTGGTGAGGCGGGTGCGCAAGTCCTCCCAGCGCGAATGGAACCCCTTGCGGCCGTCGAGCGCCTCGCGAACCTTGGGGAGAAAGGTGGCCGCAACATGCGCGCCCGCTTCCGCCACCGGGAGCAATGCCTGATACAGACCGCGCGCAACGCCCATGCTAGTCGATCACCACGCGTCGGGGTGCGGTGCTGTCGTGCAGGGTGAAGATCGCATCGCGCACCACCGCGACCGGAATGCGCGTGAGGCACTCGGTGGTTCCGCGCGGGCAGGGTGTGGACCCGTTGCGCGAACACGGCCGGCACGCGAGCGTGCGTTCGATGGTGCGGCTCGCGGGCAGTGACGGAAAGTAGCCGAACTCGCGCACCGTGGGGCCAAATACGCCCACCACCGGCGTTCCAACCGCTTCCGAGAGGTGCATCAATCCGGAATCGTTGCCGACAAAACTCCCGCAGCGCGCGAGGTGGGCCGCGGTCTCCAGAAAGGTTGCGCGACCGGTGAGGTCAAGGGCGGCGGTTCCCACGCGCTCCACAATCGCGTTCGCGGCGGTGCTGTCCGACGCGTCGCCCAGGAGCACGAGGCGGCGCCCGGACTTCACCAGGTCGGCGGCCAGTTCGGAAAAACCGGGCCAGCGCTTGGACTGCCACCGGCTGCCGGGTGCCATGGCAACCAGGCCGGCCGTTTCCGGCAGGGACGCGCGAGCGCGGGCCGCTGCTGCTTCCGGAACGACGAGCCCTCCCGGTTGCAGCGGGGCGGTGTCGGCGTTGATCGCGCGACCGAGTGCTGCGTAACGTTCGAGCATGGTGGGGAGCTGGCGCCGGTTCTTGAAGACAATGAGATTCAATCGCGCGGCCGTGTGCTTCTCGATGCAGGCCGCGGCTCCGCCCAGACGCGCACGCACGATGCGGCTGCGGAGACTCGCGTGTGCGTCGAGGACGGTGTAGCCGCCGCCCGCGAGATCCGTGATGGCGCGACGCAGACCCGCGAACGAGCCGTCGATCGCGACCACGCGGTTCGCACCCGATGCGGCCGCAAACAGCTCCGCGTAGGTGCGCCGTGTCAGCACGGCCACTTCCTCCACGCCGGGGGTCGTGCGTACACGTTCCAGGAACGGGCACAACAGGACGCAGTCGCCGAATGAACTGAATCGGATGACAAGTACGCGCATGGGGACCTTTGGCTTCGCGCTTGACAGCGGGCGCGACCACAACCAGACTCGCAACACTATATCGGAACTGGTACCCGATATCGATTTCGAACTTCTTCGAACTGCAATCAGTGGAACGCGATCTCGGCGGCAGAATCAAGGCACTGCGCATGTCCCGCAAGCTCACGCTGCGGGAGGTGGAGACACGCTCGGGAGTCTCGGCCACGCACCTGTCCGAGATCGAGCGCGGTCGCACATCGCCCACCGTCGGGGCGCTGATCCGCCTCGCGCGCGCCCTGGGCGTCGACCCTGCGCGCCTGGTCGAAGCCGACACGGCACCCCGCGCCAGTGTCGTGCGCGCGGGCGAGCGCCGGATGTTCGTGGAGAACGGGTTTGCCTTTCATCGCCTGTCGCGCCCGGTTGCCGACGCCGACATGTCTCTCTTTGAGGTTGAGGTCACCGCCAGCGCCGAGTCGCCCGACGTGCTGGTGGGCGCGGGCGAGTTGTTTGTCTTTGTCCTCCGCGGCTCGGTCGAGGTGACCCTGGTGGACGCGCGTCGCGTCGTGCTGGAAGAAGGCGACGCCTGCCACACCGGACGCGACGGGATGCGCGCCATGCGCGCGGTCTCCGGTGCGCCCGCCCGGCTCCTGTGCGCGGCTGCCCCGGCCGTCATTCTATAGAGGTGAGCATGACGACCGGCGTCGGCATTCGGGTCAAGCGCGCACGCGCCGAGCGCGGGCTCACGCTCAAGATGGTCGAAGCCGCCTGCGGGGTCTCGGCCACCCACGTTTCCGAAATCGAACGCGGGGAAACCACGCCCACCATTGGGGCACTGTTGCGCATCGCGCGCGCCCTGGGGAGAAGCGCTTCCTATTTTCTGGAGGAGGCGGAGTTGTCCGATGTCTCTCTTGTCACGGCAGCGGACCGGGTGCGCGAGTCGCGGGGTGGAAACGCAGGTGTGGAGCGCCTCACAGCATCGGTGCCGGGCGGCACGCTGCAGGCGTCGCGCGTCATTCTGGCACCGGGGCGCACGCACCGCGGTCAACGCCACGCGCACGATGGCGGGGAGGCGCTGCTCGTGCTCGCCGGGCGGGTTCGCGTCGACGCCGGGGACGGCTCGCACGACCTTGGCCCGGGCGACTGCATCCACTTTGACGCGACGCAACCCCACGCCTACAGCAACATCCGCCGCGACGCGGAAGCAATCCTGATCTGGGTTGCGTCGCGTCGCGACGTGGATTGAGTTCCCCGCGCGCGATACCGGCGCCCCGAACTTTACTTTGACACCGTTTTGGACTCGTTCCTATCATCGCCCCGGGGCGGACCTCGTGCCGACCCCGATGACACCATGACAGACGCAGCCAGGAACGAAGCACTGTTTTTGCAGCTGGTCGCGATGTTCCAGTTTGCCGCCATGCAGCAGATGGGGAAGATCGCGAATCCCGTGACCAACCAGATCGATCGTGACCTCGCGCAGGCGCGCTACTCGATCGACATGGTCGAAATGCTGCACGCACGCACCGAGGGCAAGCGCTCGCGCGACGAGTCGGAGTTCCTCGAGAAGGTTCTGTTCGAGCTGCGAATGAATTACCTGGATGAGATGAAGCGTGCGCCTGACGCGGAGCCGGGGGCGGGTAGCTCGGAACCGCTGTCGCCCGGGGATGCAAACGACGCACGCTGACACGGCCGCGGTACGCCCGCGGGTTTCCGGAAATGACGGCAAGCGGTTGGACGACTTCTTGCAGTGGCCGGAAAAACCCCGGGCCGACCGGCCCGAAAGGAGAAGGTTCATGATGCACGGTGGTCTTCGTGCGCGCGCTGCCAGCTTGCTTCTTATGGTGGCGGCGTGTTTCGCCTCGCTCCCCGACGTGGCCGCGGCCAGTGCCGCCTACAACGGTACGCGCGGTCTCCTGCGCACCCGTTCCGCGGATACATTCCGCAAGGGGACGCTCAGCTTCCAGCTTTCGGCCAACTACGGCAAGCAGGACGACGAGCGCCTGACCTACGGCGGGTTCTTCGACAGTTCCGGTACCGATCTCGGCGACGCCGTGGTCGACTACCACATGTTCATCGCGCGTGCTTCGGCGACGTATGCGCTGTCCGACTATTTTGAAATAGCCGGTAATCTGGATGTTCGCAGCTGGATGCGCACCGCGCAGGAAGACCCCGGCTACGACCTCGAAAGCTTCACGCGCGGGGGACTGGGCGACGCGGACGTGTCGGCCAAGTTCACGATCCCGCTGCCGTCGGAGACGTTCAAGCTGGGTGCCTACGGTAACGTTTCGTTCCCGACGGGCAGCAAGGAACGCGGGTTTACCACCGACGCCAACGACATCACGGTGCTGGGTCTCGCGACCATTGACCTGAGCGACATGCAGTCGTTTGTACCCACGCGTCTGCACGTGAACGCGGGCTACCGGCTCAATAAGAATGAGGAAGAGGGCTACGGCATCTTCCTGCCCGATTTCCCGGACTCCAACGGGTTCAATCCGCCGGGTTATCCGGCGGTCCCGGACGCCGAGAACGACTCGTACAACGACGCGTTCCAGTTCAACGCGGCGGTCGAGTTCCCGGCACCGCAGGTGACGTTCTTCGTCGAGTTCGAAATGATGAAACTCCTCAACGTGGAGATCCCGGACGGTGCCGGCGTCTCCGCGAGCACCTACACGCTGACCCCGGGTGTGGAGTTCAAGGGCGGCGGCGGCTCCTCGCTGGAGCTGGGTGCCGACATCAATCTCAATTCGGGCGATACGCCGTCTGGCATCAATCCGCCCGACTGGGGACTCTGGCTCGGCTTCAATTACGTCAACGAAATCATCGCGCGTGACAGCGACAAGGACAAGGTGCCGGACCCGCAGGACGGGTGCCCGGACCAGCCGGAAGACCAGGATGGTTTTGAAGACACAGACGGCTGCCCGGATTTTGACAACGACCACGACGGCGTTGCCGATTCCAACGACAAGTGTCCGGATCTCGCGGAAGACATCGACAATTTTGAAGACGCCGACGGTTGCCCCGACCTGGACAACGACCAGGACGGATTGCCGGACGCGGCCGACAAGTGTCCCGACGAGCCGGAAGACTTTGACGGCGAGATGGACGACGACGGTTGCCCGGACCTGGTGAAGGACAGCGACAACGACGGCGTTGCCGATGACCTCGACCGTTGCCCGCTGCAGGCGGAGGACATGGACGGCTACCAGGATGACGACGGCTGCCCGGATCTCGACAACGACCTCGACGGTATTCCTGACGCGACGGACAAGTGCCCGACGCAGCCGGAAACATTCAACGGTGTCGAAGACGAGGACGGCTGCCCGGATGCGCGCGAGATCGGCAAGCAGTTCGTGCTGCGCGGCCTCAACTTTGAGAGCGGCAGTGCGGCACTGACGCCGGACTCGGGTCCCGTGCTCGACCAGGTCGCCGAAGCCATGAAGGCGAACCCCGAGGCGAAGCTCGAGATTCGCGGTCACACCGATGCCCAGGGCCCTGCGAACTTCAACCTCGAGCTGTCGCAGAAGCGCGCCGAATCGGTACGCCAGTACCTGATCAACGCGGGCATCGACGGCACGCGCATGAAGGCAATGGGTGTGGGCGAAGAGGAACCGGTGGCATCGAACGCAACGCCGGAAGGCCGCGCGCAGAACCGCCGCATCGAGTTCCGCCGCACCAACTAGACACGGCTGAATAGAGCCCTCAAACAGAACGGGGCCCGTCGCAGGACGGGCCCCGTTTCTTTTGGGCTACTCGGACTTGGCGCGCTCCCAGTAGGCGTCCATTTCCGAGAGCGTCATGTCCTGGAAACGGTGGCCGTCGGCGGCGATGGCGCGTTCCATGGTTTGAAAGCGGCGGATGAACTTGGACGTGGTGTGCTGGAGTGCCTCGTCGGCATCGATCCTGAGAAAGCGGCTTACGTTGGCGGCGGAGAAGATCACGTCGCCCATTTCCTCCTTGATGGCGGTGCGGTCGCCGCTTGCGAGCGCCTCTTCCAGTTCCGCAATCTCTTCGCGCAACTTCGCGAGCACCGGCGTCACGTCGTCCCAGTCGAAGCCCACCGACCCCGCGCGCTCCTGAATCTTCACCGCGTGGCGAAGCGCGGGCAGGTTGCCGGCGACACCGTCCAGTGCACCGGCATTGTTGCGGGCGCGCTCCTCCGCCTTGGCTCGTTCCCAGTGCACGATGCTCTCGGCGGGGGTGGCGGCGTGTTCGGTTCCGAACACGTGCGGGTGACGGGCGCGTATCTTGTCGTGTGCGTGCTGTGCGATGCGCTCGAGTGTAAAGTCCGGACTTGTCTCGCGTCGCACCGAGATCGCAAAGCAGATCAGGAACACCACGTCGCCCATTTCGTCGACGAGTTCGGCTTCGCCGTGGTGTGTCCCGGCCCATTCCAGCTCGTAGGCCTCCTCGACCAGGTCGGAGAGGATGTCGTCCAGGGCCTGCTCGCGGTCCCACGGGCAACCATCGGGCGCGCGCAGGCGGGCGACGAGGTCAAAGACGCGGTCAAGGGAGTGCATCCCGCGATGATAGAAAGAGTGCGTCTCTCCAGCAAGCCCAACTTGGTACTTGCCGCTTTACGCGTACCGCGCCTACAATACCCGGTTCCCGCCGCGCGGGCCCGCGGCGGAACCTTTCAGCATGAACGACAAAATCGTCGTGCGCGGCGCGCGCGAGCACAACCTCAAGAACATCGATGTGGAGATTCCGCGCGGGAGTCTCACCGTGGTTACCGGTGTGTCCGGGTCCGGAAAGTCCACGCTGGCTTTCGACACCCTGTACGCCGAGGGGCAACGCCGCTACATCGAGTCCCTGTCCACCTACGCCAAGCAGTTCCTGGAACGCATCGGCCGCCCCGATGTGGACGAGGTCACGGGCCTTTCTCCGGCAATCGCCATCGAACAGCGCAACACTACCCGCAGTTCGCGTTCCACGGTGGGTACCGCCACCGAGGTCTACGACTATCTGCGCCTGCTGTTCGCGCGCCTCGGGCGCACGCTCTGTCCCACCTGCAACCGCGAGGTGCTGCGACACTCGCCCGCGGAAGTGGTGGAGTCGCTGCTTGCCTCGCACGCCGGCCGCACGCTGCATGTGATCGCCGCGAAGCCGGTTGAGAAAGGGCGCGCCAACGCCGAGATGACGGAGCTCATTCGCGAGGGCTACGCACGCTTCCTCATCCGCGGTGAGGTGGTGCGGCTGGAGGCTCCGCCCAAACAGACGTCGCGCATGACCACGCTGGAACTGGTCCTGGATCGCGTCGAGATCGATCCCTCGCGACGCGCACGACTCCTGGAAGCCATCGAGACCGCGTACCGAATGACCGACGGCCGGGTTCGCCTGGACGACACGGAGAACGGCACGTCGGTTGCCTTCACGTCGCACCTGGTGTGCACGACCTGCGGCCGGCACTTCGAGGAACCGCGTCCCATCCTGTTCTCGTTCAACACGCCCTTTGGCGCGTGCGCGCAGTGCCGTGGTTTTGGCAGCCGCATGGAGTTTGACGACGCGCTGATCATTCCCGATCCCTCGCGCTCGATTCGCGAACGCGTGGTGGAACCGTGGGGCAGCGAGAAGTTTGATTACTTCTTCGACCAGTTGATCCGCTTCTGCCGGCGCAAGAAGATTCCCACCGACGTGGCCTGGGCGCGCCTTCCCGCGGCGGCGCGCCGCGACATCCTGCACGGGAGCGGCGAGTACACCGGGGTGCTGCCATTCCTCGAGAACATGCGCGAGAAGACGTACAAGAAGTACGCGCGCTTCTTTACACGCCGCTACATGGCGTTTCGCCTGTGCCGCGCGTGCGACGGCGGCCGGCTGCGGCCCGAGGCCTACGCGGTCAAGCTGGGGGGACGCACCATCCGCGAGGTGGCCGGCATGGGTCCCGCCGAGGCGCTCGCGTTCGTGCGCGGTCTGGAGCTGTCGGAACGCGAGGCCACCATCGCGCGCGATGTACTCATTGAACTGGAAGCGCGGCTGGGGTTTCTGCTCGCGGTGGGTCTTCACTACCTGACGCTGGACCGCTTGGCCAAGACGCTGTCGGGCGGCGAGTCGCAGCGCATCTCGCTTGCCAACTCGCTTGGGTCCAGCCTGCTCGATGTTCTGTATGTGCTCGATGAACCGAGCATCGGCCTCCACCCGCGCGACACGGACCGTCTGGTGAGCGTTCTCGCCGACCTGCGCGCGCGCGGCAACACGGTGGTGGTGGTCGAGCACGATCTCGACATCATACGGGCCGCGGACTACGTGGTGGATCTGGGACCGGGTGCGGGCGAGCAAGGGGGGTACGTGGTCTACCAGGGACCGCCCGCGGATGCCAAGGGTGCATCGCGCGCCATCCAGTACGCATTCGAGGGTGTCCCGGTGCGCGACGAAGACCCGGCGGCGGCCGAGCGCGCGCGGGCCTCGAGCGGCCAGGTGCTGCGACTGACCCAGGTGCGCGAGCACAACCTCAAGGGAATCGACGCGGAGTTTCCGCTGCACGCGTTCACCAGCGTTACCGGCGTATCCGGTTCGGGAAAGAGTACGCTGGTGTGCAACGTCCTGTACGAGGCGCTGCGTTCGCGCGGTGCCACGCGCTCCGCAACCTACAAGTCGCTGGAGGGTGCGCAGGGTGTGCGCGGTGTCCTGATGGTTGACCAGACGCCCATCGGCAAGACGCCGCGTTCCAATCCCGTCACGTACGTGAAGGCGTTCTCGCACATCCGCGACCTGTTTGCCGCCCAGAAGAAGGCGCAAAAACGCGGCTATACGTCGGGGCGTTTCAGCTTCAACGTGGCGGGCGGGCGCTGCGCGCGCTGCCAGGGCATGGGCTACGAGCGCGTGGAAATGCACTTCATGGCCGACATTTTTGTGCGCTGCGGCGAGTGCGACGGCAAGCGCTTCAACGCGCAGACGCTGGAGATCGCCGTGGGTGGCTTGAACCTGGCCCAGGTCCTTGACCTCACGGTTGACGACGCCGTGGTTCATTTCGCCGACACACGCGACCTGGTACGCAGCCTGCGCGTGCTTCAGAAGGTCGGGCTCGGGTACTTGCGGCTGGGCCAGCCTTCCACGACACTTTCCGGCGGTGAGTCGCAGCGCATCAAGATTGCGCGCGAGCTCTCGGAGAACCTGGAGGGGGGATTTGTGTACATCCTCGACGAGCCCACCACCGGTCTACACGTGGACGACGTGGAGACGCTGATCGACGTTCTCCGCGACCTGCAGTCGGCGGGGAACACCGTGGTGCTCGTCGAGCACAACCTGCAGGTCATCGCACAGTCCGACTGGATCATCGACCTCGGCCCCGAGGGGGGCGAGGGGGGTGGGCAGATCGTCGCGGCGGGAACACCGGCGGACGTGGCGCGAGTTAAGGATTCACACACCGGCACTTATTTGCGTAAGTTCACCCGGGGATCGAAACGGAGAGCCTCTTGAATCTGTGCGTAACCGGGGGAGCTGGCTATGTCGGCTCGGTGGTGGCGGCCAGACTTCTCGAAGCAGGGCACGCCGTCACGGTGGTCGACAATTTCACCACCGGACACCGCGACGCGGTGCCCGCGGGATGTCGCCTGGTTGAAGGTGACGTGCGCGACGCGGCCGTGGTGCAACGCGCGCTGGAAGGGCCTGTCGACGCCGTCCTGCACTTTGCGGCGTTGAGTGTCGTGTCCGACTCGGTGGCGCAGCCGCTTGCGTACTACGACAACAACGTGGGCGGGTCCGTACAACTCCTGCGCGGCATGGAGAAGGCGGGCGTTCGACGGCTCGTGTTCTCGTCCACCGCCGCGGTGTACGGTGCCCCGGAAACGCTTCCCATTCTGGAGAGTGCCGCGTGCCGGCCCGAGAACCCGTACGGTTGGTCCAAGCTCATGGTCGAGCGGGTGCTGGAAGCCTCGTGTTCCGCGTGGGGACTCTCCTATGTCGCCCTGCGCTATTTCAACGCGGGCGGTGCCGCGGGTCCGCACGGCGAAGACCACCGTCCCGAATCACACTTGATTCCCATCATCCTCGAAGCCGCCGCGGGCAAGCGCGAACGGGTCACCATTTTTGGTGACGACTACGCCACGCGCGACGGCACGTGTCTGCGCGACTACATCCATGTGTCCGACCTTGCTGATGCGCACGTGCGCGCGCTGGACGCCATGGGGCGTGGCTTCAGCGGGGCGTTGAACCTGGGGAGTGAAACCGGGTTCACGGTGCGCGAGGTGATCGAGGCCGCGGCACGCGTGACCGGCCGGGCCATCCCATCCCGGGTGGGCGCGCGGCGCGCGGGAGACCCTCCGGCGCTGGTGGCGTCTTCAAAGCGGGCTCGCGACGTCCTGGAGTGGGCCCCGCGCTCCAGTGCCCTGGATTCCATTATTGAGAGCGCGTGGACGTGGCTGAACGCGCATCCCGGCGGCTATACGCGCTAGTCCGGGGTGCCTTGACCCCACCCCCAATTCGGTATAGAGTGCAGGCACGGGTTCGGTCCCGCCCGCTCGCATACCTGCAGGCGGGACCGGGCTGCGTTTCGCCTCGTCCCACCCCCTGCGCGGCGGGAAGCCTTCACCCTTTCCACACGGAGGGTTCCGGGGCGCACCCAGCGGGGTGCCCACCCCGGCCGCATGGCCCGACCAAGCGTCGTCAATCGCGAACTGAGCTGGCTGTCCTTCAACGCCCGCGTGCTGCAGGAGGCCGCCGACCCCGCCGTTCCCCTCAACGAACGGCTCAAGTTCATCGGTATCTTCTCGTCCAATCTCGAGGAGTTTTTCCGTGTGCGCGTGGCAACCCTGCAGCGCATGGTGGACGCGGGGGTGTCGTCGCATCGTGTTGTGTTTGGAAAGCCGGAGAAAGTTCTCAAACAGATTCACGAAGTGGTGGTCGCCCAGCGCGACGAATTTGAAACCGTGTTCGCCGGTGTGCGCACCGCGCTGGAAGTTGAGAACGTTTTCATCGTGGACGAGAACCAGCTGCGTCCCGAGCACCATGCCTTCGTCCAGAACTACGCCGATGAAGCAGTGCGGCCGGCTCTGGTGCCCATCATTCTGGATTCACTGACCGAATTTCCCGATCTCAAGAACGGTGCCATCTACCTGGCGGTGCGGCTTACCGAAAAGGGCGGGCGTCACCGGCACGCTCTGCTCGAGGTGTCCACCTCGCTCCCGCGCTTCCTGGTGCTGCCGCCCGCCGGCGACCGTCGCTATGTAATGATGCTCGACGACGTGATCCGGTTTGCGCTCAAGGACATCTTTGCCATCTTTGAGCCCACCGCCGTGTCGGCCTACACCATCAAACTGACCCGTGACGCCGAAGTGGAGATCGACGACGACGTCACGTCGAGCCTGATGGAGAAGATCGCAAAGTCGATCCGAAAGCGCAAAGAGGGCCTGCCGGTTCGCTTTGTCTACGACCGCGAGATCCCGGTGGAGATGCTGAACCTGATCACCAAGCGCGCCCATCTGCGCAAGCTGGACAACGTGATTCCCGGCGGCCGCTATCACAATGCGCGCGACTTCGTGCGTTTTCCCAACGTGGGTGGGCCGAGTTTCGAGTATCCGCCCCAGCCGCCCCGTCACCATCCGGCGCTGGCAAAGTCGCGCAGCGTCTTCTCCGTGGTTCGTCAGCGCGACGTGATGCTGCACCTGCCTTACCAGTCTTTTCACCACGTGATTGACTTCCTGCGCGAGGCGGCGATTGATCCCAAGGTGAAGTCGATCAGCATGACGCTATACCGTGTTGCGGCCCAGTCGCACGTGGTGAACGCGCTCATTAATGCGGTGCGCAACGGCAAGAAGGTGACGGTCCTCCTGGAGATGCAGGCGCGCTTCGACGAAGAGGCCAACATCGACTGGGCGCGGGCGCTGGAGGCCGAGGGCGCCCGGCTGATCGGGGGCGTGCCGGGGCTCAAGGTCCACGCCAAGCTGGCACTCATCGCGCGCAAGGAAGACGGACGCATGGTCAACTACGCGATGGTGGGTACGGGCAATTTCAACGAGGTCACAGCCCGGGTCTATACCGACCATGTGCTGTTCACGCGCGACCGGCGTGTGACGGATGATCTGTGCAAGGTGTTTGATTTTCTGGAATCCAACTACCGCAGCCAGACCTACCGCCACCTGATCGTCTCGCCCTTCGACATGCGACAGGCCTTTATCCGGCTCATCCACCGCGAGATGAAGAACGCGCGCGCCGGCCGCGTCGCGTACATCGACGCCAAGGTCAATGCGCTCGTCGATCTCGAGCTCATTGAACAGCTGTATGAAGCAAGCCGCGCAGGGGTTCGCGTCCGCCTCATCGTGCGCGGCGTCTGCTCACTGGTGCCGGGTGTAAAGGGACAGAGTGAGAACATCGAGGTGATCAGCATCGTCGATCGCTACCTGGAGCATTCGCGCCTGTTCTTCTTTGGCAACGGGGGGGACGAGCGGTGCTATCTGGGTTCCGCCGACTGGATGACGCGCAACCTGGATTACCGGCTGGAAGTCGCGGTTCCGGTGCTGAATGCCGCGGTTCGCGCCGAGTTGCGTCACTATTTCAATCTGCAGCTTCGGGACACCACGCGTGCCCGCATCGTGAACGAGGCCCAGGACAATCAGTACCGGCGCGGAGCGTACAACTATCGCGCCCAGACCGACATCTACCGCTGGCTGGAGCAGGCGGCTGATCACCCGGAACCGCCGCTCATGGAAGCGGTGCAAGGAGAATGAGTATGAAGCGCGTAATCCTGGTTCGACATGCCACTGCCGTTGAACGCGGACCGCGCGGGTCCGATTTCCACCGCCGACTGCGCAAGCGCGGGCGTCGTGAGGCGGCCGTGATGGCCGACCGCGTCGCGGGAATCATCGGCGTCCCCGACCTCCTGATCACGAGCCCCGCCGATCGCGCGCTGGAGACGGCGCACGCCTTCGCCGACCGCCTGGCAATTGCTCGCGACGCGGTGGTGGTGCGCGAGGAGCTGTACGGCGGACTTCTCGCCGAGGAGCTCTTGAGCATCGTTCAGGCAACCGACGACACGGTCGAGAGCGTTGCGTACTTCGGCCACGACCCGTCGTTCACCGAGTTCGCGGCCTTCCTGGTGCCGGGGTTTGCGGCCCGTCTGCCACGCGCCGGCGTGGTTGTGGTCGATATTGACCGCGCGTCGTGGCAGGACGTGCACGGTGGTGACGGAACCCTGGTTGCATTCGAGTCGCCGCCACCGGCAGAGGAGCTCAAGCGCAACGGGCAGGAGATAGTGGACCGGCTGGCGATCGGAGTGCGTGCGGCGATGCTGGAGGCGTTGCGCGCCGAAGGCGTGGGAGAGAACCGCGAGGTCGTGAAGGCCGTGGTGCGCGCCAGCGAACGCGTCGCGGAAGTGGCGCGCCCGTATGCGCGCGTGGGATCGGGCGATCGCTCGCGCGAGAAAACCGCTGACGACACGCGCCTGCGCGGAGCACGCAAGGCGGCGCGCAAGTCGTGAAGTTCGCGGCGGTCGATATCGGCAGCAACGCGGTGCGCCTGCTCCTGGCCCGTGTAATCGAGGAGGGTGACGGAGCCTTCATCAAGAAGGAAGTGCTGGTGCGGATGCCGTTGCGTCTGGGTGACGACGCCTTCCGCTCCGGTTCCATCTCGATTGAAAAGCGTGCGCGTCTGATGGAGACGATGCTCGGGTTCAAGCATCTGATCGCGGCCTATGAGCCGCTCGACTTTGCCGCGTATGCCACCAGTGCCATGCGCGAGGCCCGCAACGCGCCCGAAGTCGTCACCGGTATTGCGGATGCAGCCGGGATCTCGGTCGAGATCATCGATGGTGCGCGCGAGGCGGAGGTGGTGGTGGCGAACCATGTGGAACAGCGCCTCAACCCGCGCCGAAAGTACCTCTACGTGGATGTCGGCGGCGGCAGCACGGAGGTTTCGCTGATCGTGCACGGACGCATGATCGAGAGTGCCTCGTTCGCGGTGGGCACCGTGCGCCTCTTGCGCGAGCGGCCCACCGATCGCGCCTTGAGTTCGCTGAAAACCTGGGTGAGGGAACGGCGCAAGGAACACGGCTCCATGACCGCGATCGGAAGCGGCGGCAACATCAACACCATCTTCAAGCTCGCGCGCGTACGCCAGGGGCGGCCGCTGACCACCCGCCAGGTGCGGGCGATCCACAAGGACTTGAGCTCCCGCTCGCTGGAAGAGCGCATCGTGGACCTGGGCCTCCGCCCCGACCGCGCCGACGTCATCGTGCACGCCAGCCGGCTCTACCTCGCCGTCATGAAGTGGGGAAAAATCGACCGCATCCACGTCCCCGAAGTGGGGCTCGCGGACGGCATCGTGCACCTCTTGTACGAGCGCCATCGCGCCCGCCGCAGCACCTGACCCCCGGCACGAAGCTTGCGTTCCCGGTGTCGGATCCCATCGCCGTACACCATGGAAAAACCGCAACTTGCCGTCGCAGAGCTGTCCTCGCTGCTGCGCATGCTCCAGGTCATTCCGGACGCCGACAACGTCGCCCGGGTGCACCAGGCCCTGCTGGCTTTCTCAACCGCGTGGCGCACGATCGGTGTCGCGCGCGCGTTCCTCTTCACCGTCGATGAGCGGGGGCGCACCGTGCGCGGGCACCTGGCTGCCGAGCGCGCGCCCATGGACGCGCCGGGTGCCGAGCCCGACACGTTCGAGACCCTCGCGCGGCGCGTCGTGGAAACCACGCAGCGCATCGAGACCAGCGACCTGACCCTCCGCGCACGCGCCTTCAGCGTTCCGCTCGACTGGCAGCGCAGCGGCATCGTGAAGGCGGCGTCGAGTGCCAACCCGGTGCTGGCCGACCGCCGCCTCTCCGAGTTCAGCAGCGACCCCTTCTTTGATTTCTTCCAGACCACCGTGTATGTCGCGGTTCCGCTCAGTGTGCGCGGCCACGTCACCGCCGTGCTGGTGGTTGACAACGCGAGCTCCGAAACCCCGATCGGGCTCGAGGACGTTTCGCTCGTGTACAGCATGTCGCAGCAGGCCGCAACCGCCATCGAGCGGTTGCTGGAAGCGGGCGACAACGCGCGCAAGTTCCGCGTGTTGCGCAAGCTCCAGGACGTGCTTGCCGCGGCCGAGGACGCGCGCCGGTTCGGCGACAGCCTATCGGCGATGCTCTCGATGGTGGCGCGCGCGGCGGGCGGCACCGGCGCACTCATCAAGGATGTGGTGCGCAACGCCACCACCCACGTCAAGTCGGTGGACGACCTGGAAAACTCCGACCGCGACACCGACATCGCGATCACGGAAGCTTTCGAGGAAATTCTGGAGCGCGCGGCCGGTACCGTACGCACGGTGCGCGGTGATTCCCAGCACCCGCTTCTGAATGACACCGCTTCGCAGGCGGTCAGTTGCTTCGTGGCCATGCCGCTCAGCGCGGGCGGGGACTGCCTGGGTGCCCTGGCCGTATACGCTGAAGCGCAGGCCGAAGGCAGCGGCGAGTTCAGCGCGCGCGACCGGCTCTTTCTGGAGCTGTGCGCGGGCATGCTGGCCGAACGGCTCGACTCGCTCAACAAGTCCGACCGCCTCGTACGCTCGGATCGCATGCTGGAAGAGGCGCAGTCCAACTGGACGCGCGAGCGCGCCGCCGCGCGCACGACGGAACGCGCGCACGAACGCTACGAGGGTGCGCTGGGTGAAGCCCGGGCCATCCGGGAAATCGTCGATTCACGCATCCCCTTCGAGCGCCGGGTGGAGCGGGTGCGCGAGGTGTTGACGCGCATGGAGGCAGCCGCCGACGAGTACCGCGGCGAGGCGCGCGCGAGCGCGGCGTCGCTTGAATTGGTGGACCTGTTTCTGCTCGCGCGCGAGGTCATGGAGCCAAAGGTGGCGGGTCTGCGTGAGGCCGGTGTCGAGGTCACGATGCGCGTGCCCACCCGGGGCCCGACGCTGCTGATGCATCGCGCGAGCGTGCGCGTGGCGCTCGAGAGCATCGCCAGCGTGCTCTGCGCGCACGTCAGCAAGGGCGACCGCGTGCTCTTCGAGTGTTCCGTCACCGGTGGCAAGTCGGTGGTGCTGTTTGCCGACACCGCGGGGCAGGTGGACGGTACGCTGTTGTCGCGTCTGTTCATGCCCTTCACACCGCGCGCGGGAGAGAACGCCTCCGCCGATGCAATGAGTGCGGCGGGCGACATCCTTCAGCGCCACGCGGCCGAGATCACGGTGCGCTCGTCGGCTTCCTGGAAGACGATCCTGGCCGTCGCCTTCCCGACCAGCGCCAATAGCGACCGCCGCAGCACGCCCTCCGACCGGCGTCGCCGCCCGCGCGACCGACGCGGCAAGGACTGACCGCTTCCGGACTGGCTGGGAGGTTTTCTTCCGCCGCCCACCCGTCACCAACCCTGCGGCCTCACTTGATATGATGGGCGCAACCGTTTGTTATGTAGCGTGTTGTGCCTTCCACATCCTTCCCGTTCCTTCTGGCACCCCGATTGCGGTCAGTTGTCCGGCGCACCGCCCCGGCGGTGTCGCAAAGACCCATGGAACGACCCGGACTGCATGCCCTCGTGTTTGACGCCGTCGGCGACCCCCTCGTGGTGGTCGGCCCCGACGGCGAGATCCGCGCTGCCAACGCCGCGGCCCACCGCTTCTTTGGCCTGACGCGCGGGTCGACGCTGTCCACGGTACTGGGCCGCATGCCGATCGACGCGGGTGCTTTCGCCGGTTGCGTCGAGCGTCACGAGAGCGCGCGCGGCATCGCCGTGCCCGACCGTAACGGTCGCCCCACCGGTATTCGCGTGGACGTGGACCCCGTGTGCGGGCCGGAAGGCGAGCCGCTCTCGGTGCTGCACATCCATGCGCCCGCCGACGCCCTGGCGCGCGAACTGTGGACGAACGACGTGGTGGCAACGGTTGCGCACGAACTGCGCAACCCGCTGTGTGCCATGCGCCACGCGCTGGGCATTCTGGATTCAGAAGCACCCGGCCCGCTCCTGCCCGACCAGCGTCGCTTTATTGAGGCACTCGACCGCAGTGTGCGTCGCCTCGCGCGCATGGCCGACGGTTATCTCGACCTCACGCACGCGCAGACCGGCGTGGTTTCGCTCACGTGCTCCGCACAGGATGTGCGCGCGTGTGTGCGCGCGATGATCGACGACTTCGTGGTGCTGTACCCGCGTGCGGCCGGGCGCATTGCCTGCAACGACGGCCACGCCGTGCCGGCGTGGGTCGATCGCGATCGCATGGAACAGGTCATGGTGAATCTGCTGGCCAATGCACTGCGCTTCTCAACCGGAGACGGCGCCATTCAGGTAACGGTCGCCGGCGCCGGGCGCGAAGCCCTCGCGGACGACCTGCGCCTGTTGCCATGGGAGTACCTGGGGGAGCCGCGCTTTGCGCGCATCGATGTGGAAGACCACGGGCTTGGCATGTCGCCCGAGACCCTCGCCCACGTGTTCGACCCCGCGCATGCGTCGGGTGACGGCGCGGGCGCGCACCTCGGGTTGCACATCACGCGCAGCATTGTGGAAGCACACGATGGGACGCTCTCGGTGGAGAGCCGTCTGGGAGAGGGAACCGTGTGCAGCGTTCTGGTTCCCGCCGACGCACGCACGGCCGCAATACTCGCGCGTCTGCGCGCCGCCGCCGCCGCGCGCGAGCGCCTGACGGCCGCGCGCCGGCCGGTGTCCGTGCTCGTACTCGGAAAACATGGCGAGGAAGACTGGCGCGACATCCTGCGCGGGTGGACGGTGCGGCCCGAGATCAATCCGGTGCGCACGGACGTCCCGGTTGACGCCACGGTGTGGACACTGGGCGGCGGAATTGCCGTGGCCGTGGTGCCGGGTGCGCGCGCCGCGGATGTTGCGCGCGTGGTGGGGCCGCGCGTCGGACGCAGCGATGACGGGGCCTGGGTGATGCGCGGGCACGTGCTCGGGTGGCATCGCACCAGCGACGGACTTGCGTTTACGACTGAATTCAATCGGGCCCACGCGCGCATGCGAAGCGCGCTCTCAACACCCGATTGCGAGACCGAGGATGCCGGCCGGTGGGATGACACGTGGCTGACGACCGGCGTCCACGTACGGGGAACAACCAGCCACAAGGAGTGAGTATGGACAAGGTGCGCATTCTGCTCGTCGACGACGAGCCCGATATCGTTGACACGGTGAAGTACAGCCTGGAACTGCGCGGCTTCGATGTCGACGCGGTGTACGACGGCACCACGGCACTGGCGCGCGCCCGCAGCGGGCGCTACGCGGTGGTGGTGCTGGACGTGATGCTCCCGGGCAAGAACGGCTACGAGGTGTCGCGTGCGCTCAAGGACGACATGGCGCGCGGCGACGTGCCGCCGTTCAAGGTGCTCCTGATCACTGCGCGCAAGCTGGACAACGCGGTGCGCGAAGAGTTCGTGTCGACGTGGTCGAAGGCGGACGCGTGCCTGTACAAGCCCTTCGATCTGGAAGGTCTGCTGTCACGCCTGCACGCGCTTCTGGAACCGGCGTCGGTCTGATTCTACGCGGGGCCGCGGGAGCCGCTTCCCGGCATTGCCGGCCAGGCGGTCCCGCCGTCCCCGCCGCGTTTCTTGCTGCGTGACGCAGCCCGTACGGCATGACGGGCTCCGTGCTCACGCACTTCGCGCGCGTAGTCTATAGCGCGCCTCGTGATTTCGCACTCCGCCCGACATGTCGTACGGGCGGCCCGCGGGCCGGTCAATACATAGAAGAAAAAAGAAAATGGTGCGAAGGGACGGAATCGAACCGCCGACACAGGGATTTTCAGTCCCTTGCTCTACCTGCTGAGCTACCTTCGCACCGAGGGATAAGTATTGGAAGGCGCTGATCTTAGGGGAAGCCGGTTGCCGACGTCAACGGCTGATTTGGAGCGCCGCCACAAGCCCGCTACTTGAGCAGAACCATGCGCTGCGTGGCGCGGAATCCGCCCGCCTGCATGACGCAGAAGTACACGCCCGACGCCACCACACGCCCGCCGTCGTCGCGCCCGTCCCACACGGCTTCGTACGCGCCCGCCGCGCGCACCCCCTCCACCAGCGCGCGCACGCGCGCACCGCGCACGTCGTACACGGCGAGGGTGACGCGCTCGGTGGCGCCCACGTGGTACGGGATGCGCGTCGCCGGGTTGAACGGATTGGGATGGTTGGCGCCCAGACGGAACCCGGGGCGTGCCGGCGACGCACCCGTCACGGTGGCACCCACCGATGCACCGGCGAAGTCGTCCACCAATCCGGTGAGCGAGAGACCGGCCACCGGTCCCGGTGCTCCCACAAAGTTGAAATAGACATGACACACTTCACCCGGGCCGCTCCATGCGGGGGCGAACGGGTCAAAGCCGCCCACCAACGCCTGCCCGCTGACCGGCACGCGCGCGTCGACGTCGAACCACTCGCTGGTTACGTTGCCGGCTTCCACGCGCTGGAACGCAAGCTGTGCGGTGGGAAACAGGAGGCGCGCGCCAAACGCGTCGAGCCCGGTGCCGTCCTGTACGGAAATGGTCACGCGCAGGCGCGGTGTACCGCTTTCGTTGAACACGGCCTGCGTCAATGCGAGTGAAAGCGGGGGAACCGGCGCCGGTGGCGCGGGTGACGCAAAGCAGCCGGACGGGGGAAGCCCGGACGCGCGCCGTTGTTCGATGGCGAGAGCATCCGAGGGTGTCACGGCCCCGCTGCAGTTCACGTCCGACGATGTGACCTCGCACGCGTACGACTGGTAGTTGCACCCCACAGCGAGTCCCTGGTTCTCCAGATAGATCGAGAATGCACACGCGACATCGGACGGTGCAATGATGCCGTTACCGTCCACGTCGCCGACACCCTGCGCGCACGACGCCGCAAGCATGCGCTCGCCCGGGATCACCTGCTTGGCCTGGCTTGCCGATGACCACGAGAGCCGCGCCACCGCATCGCCGCCGCGTTCGTAATACTCCATCCTGATGGGAACCAGCGTTCCCGCGGTGAGTGCGATGGTGCCGCTCCACTCGGTCGACGCCTGATCCGTCCAGCGGTTGATGATCAACTGGTTGTTTACCCACAGGCGCACGCCGTCGTCGGTCTGCGTGTAGAACGTGAAGGTTTGCGTGAAGTCGGGTTGCACCCAGCCGGTCCAGCGCACGGAGTAATCGTTCACACCCATGGACGGGTCCGGAGCACCGGCACCCCAGTTGAAGCTCACCACCGGGTCCACGCGCTGCAGGAGCGTGCCGGTAAAATCGAGACCGTCGTAGTACTGGCCCAGCAGTCCCGCGGCACCCGGCGACACCGCGGCCTGAAAGACGCCGTTGCTGGTGGTCGCACCCGTCACATCGTCCACAAAATTGGAAAGGGCAATGGCTCCGCTTCCGAGCACGTTCGACTTCACCTGGAAGACTGCGTACACCAGCACACCGCTTGCGGTCACCGGCGTGGTATGGAACCCGCCGATTTCCACCACGCCGGGTGTGGTCTCCGCACCCGACACGATGAACCATCCCTGCGTGAGCGATGCCGTGGCCGAGATGCTCTGAAAGTTGAGCAGGGACGTGGGGTAGGTGAGGCGGCACCCGAACGCATCGATGCTGAATCCACTCCCCGCGAGGGTGAGCGGGATGAATACGATCTGGTTGCTGGAACCGGCGGTGACGGGAGCCGGCGACAGCGACACGGCCGCGTGCGCGTTGGCGTGCACGAGGGTCGTCAGGATTGCGACGCAGGTTGCGCGCAGGGTGTTCACTTGAGCAGCACCATCCTGCGCGCCTCGTGGAAGCTGCCCGCATGCAGCTTGTAGAAGTAGATACCGGAGGTGACGGTTCTGCCCGACGCGTCGCGACCGTCCCAGTTCACTTCATAGACGCCGGGTGTGCGCGCGTCGTCGACAAGGACGCGCACGCGTTCACCGCGCACCGTGTACACCTCGAGGCGAACCGGAACGCGTCCCGCACCCACCGGCACGTCAAAGCGAATGCGCGTGGACGGGTTGAAGGGGTTGGGCTGGTTCTGATGCAGACGAAACGCGACCGGCGCAGGCGCCGCACCCGGTGCTTCGACGCGGGAGCCCGCGAGGTCGTCGGTGAAGTCGGTCAGCGTAATGGCGGACGCGTCGGCACCGGGGTGCTCGCGACGCAGCGTGAGTGTTACCAGTCCGGCGTTGCCCGCGACGACACCGTACGCATCAAAACCGCCCACGCGCACCGCGCCATCGGCGCCGGTGCGCGCATCGAGCATCGCAAAGGACTGCGTCGCCGCGGTACGCGAGAGTCCTTCGAACACAAAGCCGTCGGGGACGACGAGGCGCGCGCCGAATGCCCCCACGTGCGTGCGGCTTGTGACCGAGAGGGTTACCGACACGGTGTTGTCCGTATCGGAAACCGTGCGCGCGATGGACACGGTGGTTGCGGGGACCGCGCTGCGCAACAGCGTGCCCTGGCCGACGCACACGGCCAGCGGGTCACCGGCGAGGTAGTGCGCGTACACCGCGAGCGCGTCGCCGGGTGTAACCATGCCGTTGCAGTCGGTGTCGGCGGCGATCGCCTCGCACTCATTTCCGGGTGCATCGCACGACGCGGGCACCACCTGGCCGTTGAGGTACGTGCCGAGGACGCACAGCGCGTCACCCGGCGTTAGCGTTCCGTTGCCGTCCAGGTCGCCAACTCCCGCGCCGCATTCGCGCGCCCACAGGCGGGACACGGGGATCGTTTCGAGAACCTGGCCGGGTGACGACCACGCGAGGTGTGCAGCCGCCCCGCCCGTCTTCTCGTAGTATTCCATGCGCACCGCGTAGAACCGGTTGGCCACGAGCGGAAGCGACGCCGTCCATTCGGTGGGGGCCTGGTCGACCCAGTGGTCGATCACAAGCTGGTCGTTCACCCACAGGCGCACACCGTCGTCGGTGGTCGTGTGGAACGTGTACGTTTCGCTGTAGAGCGGCACCATCCACCCGCTCCAGCGCACCGAGAACGAGTCGGCCCCGATACTCGCGTGCGGCGAGCCGGTGCCCCAGTCCACGTCGACGACGGGGTCAATGCGCGCGAGCGCCGGATTGGTCAGGGTCAGATTGTCGTGATATTCGGCGGCGAGTCCGGGCGTGCCGACAAGCACGTAGGCGTCCTTCTCCTCGAAGTACGTGCCGTCGGGTCCGGTCACCGTGAGGCTCACGGTGTGCGGGCCGGGCACGGTGTACACGTGCAGCGGTGCCGCGTCGGTGCTGGTGGCCCCGTCGCCAAAGCGCCACAGCCAGCTCTCGGCGTTGGTGACATTGGAGAGGTCGGTGAACTGGACCGCGAGCGGGTTCTGCCCGGCGCGCACGTCGGCGGCAAACTCCGCGCGCGGAATCTCGAACACGCGCAATTCGCCGACGGAGATGTAGTGCGCGCTTCCGCCCGGCGGGCCGATGACGCGAATGCCGGTTCCCGCGCGCGCCTTGAAGGAGAGCGTGTACAGGTCAAAGTTGACGCCGTCGTCGCCGCGGTAGGGAGGAATCACCTGCACGAACTCAACCGGCGTCCACGATCCGTTGTCGAACACTTCCACGTCGGGTGCTGTGAACCAACCGCCGGCCGCGGACTGGATACCCTCCTGCAGAACCACCTTGGAGAAGTAGCGCGTGTCGGGGAACGTGTAGCCGATCCAGTCCACCGCGCGCGGGCTGCCGTCGGTGTAGGTGTCGTACTGCGTCAGCGGATCGGCGCTGCCCCTGGGCGGGAACACGCCGTCGTGGATGACGGAGAGATCCGGGGCGCCACCGCCGAGCGGGGTCGTGATCAGGGCTGCGGGTGTGCCGGCGCTGGTGATGTCGTGTTCGCCTCCGCGCGTGAGCACGAGGTACACGCGACTGGTGTCGGTCAGGCCGCTCGCGTCGGTGACGCGCAGTTCCACGCGCAGAAAGTTGACCTCGTTGGGCAGCCCGTGTTCCTCAATGGTGAATGCGCCCAAGGGGCCGTCAACGCTGAAAAAGTTGGGGTGGTCGTGCTGGTTGTGCGTCTGCACGATCTCCCAGTGGTACGTGAGCTGTGCGGGAGACTCCGCGTCGGTGGCCTGCCCGAAGACAGCCACGGTCTCGCCCAGTGCCGCCACCTGCCCGTTGGCCGGGTAGAGGATGGTTCCGTCGGGCGGTGTGTTGCCGACTGAAATCAGAAAGACGCGCGTTGTCTCGATGCCAAAGTCGTCGCGCACCGTGAGGGTTGCCTGGTAGTTGCCGCTGTCCGTGTACGTGTGCGACGTCACGGCGTCGCCGGACGACGCGCCATCGCCAAAATCCCATGTCACCGTGATGGGGTCGTCGTCGGGATCGCTGGACGCGCTGGCGTCGAACTGGACCAGGAGCGGCGGATAGCCCCAGCGCGGCGACACCGTGGCGGACGCGAGCGGCGGGTTGTTGTTGTCTCCATCCACGTGGCGAACGCGCAGCACCGTGCCGTCGAAAATATTGATGTAGTAGAGGTACTGGTCGTGCGGGTTGTACTCGATGTCCACCACACCGCCCAGACCCGACGCAAAGTTTTCCTGCGACACAAACGCGTCGTTTGCATCCACGGTGAGGGCCTTGATCCACTGGCCGGTGTAGTCGCCGTAGAAGTAGCGACCCTGGTACTGCGCGGGAAACCGTGTGCCCGTGTAGAAGGCGCCACCGATGGCGGTGGCACCGGTGATGCCGGCGGGGAACGAGAGGCCGCCGTTGCCGTGGTGCCACCACGTGAGCGGCGGGATCTGTGGCGACGGGTTGGCGGGTGTTCCGATGGTGGAGCAGCCGTGGTGCGACGGAGCGGCGGCCTGGTAGCCGCCGTGCGGGGACGGGCCCTCGTAACACGGCCAGCCAAAGTTCTCTCCGCCGCCCGCGCCGGAAACGTTCAGTTCTTCGTAGACATTCCAGCCCACGTCGCCGATGTACACCGAGCCCGGGTTGCCGTCAGCCGGGTCGGTGCTGCCGTTGGGCCGCACACCAAACCGGTACGGGTTGCGCAGCCCGTACGCCCACACCTTGGACTGAATGTCGTTGGCGTTGCCGGTCCAGTATGGATTGGACGGGAGGCCGAGGCCGGTCTCGGGGTCGAGGCGCAGTATCTTGCCCGCATAGCTCTGAATCCACTGCGAGCGAAACGCCCCGATGTCCTGCTGGGTGGAAAGCTTGCCGGCGCCAAAACAGTTCGCGTACAGGCCGCCCGCGTCCACTTCGTTGTAGCTGGCTCCGTCGCCGGCGGACACGAGCAGCGTGCCGTCGGTGCCAAACCGGAGGCAGCCCGGTGCGTGCGAGAAGTAGCAGGCGGGGATCGCGTTGGCGAACGACGACCCCAGCAGTACGGTGCGCGTGGCGGCGTCGGCGACATTGGGGTTCCCGGAACTGGCCGCGTAGCGCACAAGGCGGCCGGGGACGTCGGTCCGCTGCGTGTCGCCGGCCAGGTTCCAGTCGAACGTATACAGAAAGTAGATGCGGCCGTTCTGCGCAAAGTTCGGGTCGACCGCCATGCCCAGGAGTCCCCGGTCGTGGTGGTTGAGCACGTCCCACGACAGGTCGACAAAGGGCTCTGCCAGCTTCACACCGTTCTGGATGATGTAGACGAGACCCGACTTCTCGGCCACGAAGATGCGTCCGTCGGGAGTGAACGCCATCAGCACCGGCGTGTCGAAGGCGGCCCCCGACGCGGCGTTCTCGGTGTAGAAGCCGGCGGGGAAGGTTTGCGCGCGCGCCGCCACCGGCGTCAGGATGGCGCCGAGGGCCAGGGCGGCGAGTATGCGCAGGCAGCGAAGCATGGGTCGGACGCGGGTGGCCGCGAACCAGCGGAGAACCGCAACGCCTGTGCCACGCGGGCGCGCGCTGTCGCAGCGTCACTTGGCAGCGGCGCGGTTGGCGGTTGGCGGGTCTATTTACGCGGAGGCGTCGGGAAATTCTCCCAGTCGGCGGGCCGGCGATGTCCGGAAAGGTCGCGTCGTACCTCGCGAAACGGCCCCCGGGAGGCGCCGATAGACGTTGCGCGGGGCCGGGGCGGGGCATTAGTATTCGCAACGGTTTGCAACCACACCCGCACCCATGAGCAGTCCCTCGATGACCGAATTGCCATCTTCACGCGCCCTTTCCGACGTTCGCGTCATTCTGGAAGCGTGCCCGCCGCCGCTCGCGGACCAGGAAAAGGCCTACGCCGTCCTGCGCCAGAGCTTCGCGTGCTACAACTCGTTCCACGCCGTGAGTGTTCCCGACCTGCAGGACGCGGGCGAGTTCATGCGCGAGCGCGCGCGCGTTCCCAACGAGGAATTTGCGCAGTGGATTCGCGAGCTCACAGAGAAGCCGCTCAGTTTGTACAAGGTCACGGCGGGGCGCACGCGGGATGAGATGGAAGCGTGGCTTGATCGCGCGCACCAGATCGGGTGCGGCGACATTTTCATTGTGGGCGGCGACAGCAGCCACAAGGCCTACCCCGACGGCGCGCTGTCCCTGGACGAGGCGGCCAGCCTCGCCACCAGCCGCGGCTTTCGCTGCGGCGGCATCATCATCCCCACGCGTCGCAAGCAGTTCATGGCGCGACCGGCGTCGCAGGATGAAGTGGACCGCGTGATCCAGAAGATCGAGGTCAACGGCTTCCGCTTCTTCAGCACGCAGATTCTGTACGAGAGCGAGTGGATGTGCTGCCTGCTCCTGGACCTCGTGCAGCGCCTCGGCACCACCAACCTGCCCAAGGTGTTTCTCACCTTTTCGCCGTTTGTTGCGCCCGAGGAAATCACCTTCGCCAAGAAGACACTGGGTGTCTTCATGCCGCGCGACGTGGAGCGGATGCTCAAGGGATCGCGCAGCATGCGCGAGGCTTCCATCTCCAGTCTCATCGGCGTCTGGGAGCGCATTTCATCGTTTGCGCAGCAGATCGGCGTTCCGGACGACCGTCTGGGCGTGAACGTGGAGTACCTGGACTCGCGCAACCCGCGTTCGGTGGACGCGTCCTTCGAACTCGCGGAAGAGTTCGGGCGCATCTTCCGCCGCTCGTCCTCCTGACCACGTTGCCATGGCTGCAACCGAGACAATCGTCTCCGTTGACGTCTGGCCTGTCGACGTTCCCCTCACCGACCCCTTTGTAATCGCGCGTGGTGCTCTGGCCGCGGCCGAGGTGGCGTTTGTGCGCGTACGCCTTGCCGACGGTTCCAAAGGCTTCGGCGAGATTGCACCCTTCGAGGCGCTGACGGGCGAGACGCGCACGCGCAGCATCGCGGTGGCGCGCGCCCTGGGAGACTCGCTCCTGGGGATGCCGGCTTCGGAATGGATGGAGGCGGGCAACACGCTGGCCGCCGGGGAGCCGCACGAACCGGCCGCGCGCACCGGACTCGAGTGCGCCATCGTCGACGCCCTTGCGCGCTCGCGCCGGCTGCCGCTTCACGAACTCTTCGGGGCGCGCGACGTGCGGCCCCGCTCCACCGACATCACGCTGCCCATTCTGGCCGAGGAACGCATCGACGAACTGGCGGGTGCGTGGTACGCGCGCGGCTTCCGCACGTTCAAGCTCAAGGTGGGTGTGGCACTCGACGACGACATCCGTCGCGTGGAGAGACTGGGCGCGCGTTACCCGGACGTGACGTTCATCCTGGATGCCAACCAGGGTTTCGACCGCGCGGGTGCCGCGGAGTTCCTGCGCGGCATCCATGCGCTTCGCGAACGCGTGGCTCTGATTGAGCAGCCGCTCGCGCGCGACGACATCGATGGGCTCGCGGCACTGCGCAAGCTGGCTGTCGCACCCATCTGTGCGGACGAGTCGGTGTTTTCGTTCGCCGACGCGCACCGCGTCCTCGCCGCGGGGGCCGCGGACTTCATCAACCTGAAGATCATGAAGTCGGGGCTTGCGGAAACCATCGCGATCGCACGCGCCGCGCGCGCGGCCGGGGTGGGTCTGATGATCGGCGGGATGATGGAGACCCGGCTCGCGATGGCGTTTTCGCTCGCCCTGGTGCTTGGCGAGGGGGGCATCTCCCACCTCGATCTCGACACCCCGCTCCTCATGCGGGACGACCCGCTGGAGGGCGGCTATCGCTACGACGGGCCCCGCCTGGTGCCGGGCCCAGGCTTCGGAGTTGACATGAATCCGCGCGTGCAACCCGATTAATAACAATCCACTTGCACGCGTGACCAGGCGCCGCCAATTCACTGTTGCAAGACCTGGAATCGCCGCCTACCATACGGCGTTGTTCCGCACGGCCATCTCGGGATGCGCAATCGCGAAACCTTCTCGAGGTGGCCTCTGTATAATCCGGGCGATTTCCCGATGAACCCTGTTACCCGTGTCGTGGAGGAATGAGACCATGGCGGAGGCGACTCGCCGCGCGATGATCGAGGCCAGCGGTCTGTCCAAGTATTACGGACCGTTCGTAGCCATCAAGGACATTACGTTCTCCATCCCGGAGGGGCAGATCGTGTCCTTCCTCGGCCCCAACGGGGCGGGGAAGTCGACCACGATGAAGATCCTCTCCGGCTATCTCGCAGCCAGTGCGGGTACCGCCCGCATCGCGGGCTTCGACATGACGGGGCAGCGCCTCGACGGTGCCCGCCAGCTGGGCTACCTGCCGGAGAACGGCCCCCTTTACAATGACATGACGCCGATCGAGCTCCTGCGCTTCTTTGCCGACGCGCGCGAGCTCACGCCGCGCCGGCGCAAGGACCGCATCGACGCCGTGATTGCGCAGTGCGCGCTCTCGGATGTGGTGGAGAAGCCGATCGGAAAACTCTCGCGCGGCTACCGTCAGCGCGTGGGATTGGCGCAGGCACTCCTGCACGACCCGGCCGTTCTCATCATGGACGAGCCCACCGCGGGCCTCGACCCCAACCAGATCCGCGACTTTCGCGACAACATCCGGGTCCTGGGTCGTACCAAGACCATTCTCATATCGACGCACATCCTGCAGGAAGTGGAGGCGGTGGCCGATCGCGTGATCCTCGTGCACGAGGGGCGCCTCAAGTTTGACGGACCGCCGGCGAAGCTCCGCGAGGGCGGCTCGCTGGAAGAGACCTTCTATCGCATGACCGGGCGGTCTGCGGGCGGGGAGGTCACACGATGAAGCGCATCAACGTGAACTGGAACATCGTGCGCGCCATCGTGCGCCGCGACCTGCGTCTGTATTTCTCGAACCCCACCGGGTACGTCTTTATCACGTTGTTTATCTTCCTGTCCGCGGCCGCGGCCTTCTGGCAAGACCGGTTCTTCCTCAACAACCTCGCCAATCTGGCGCAGTTGAACAACGTGTTCCCGTACCTGCTGCTCTTCTTTGTTCCCGCCATCACCATGGGCGTGTGGTCGGAAGAACGCAAGCAGGGCACGGAGGAATTGCTGCTGACCTTGCCCGCGACCGATCTGGAGGTGGTGCTCGGCAAGTATCTCTCCACACTGGGCGTGTACACGGGTGCCGTTCTGCTGTCGCTGTCGCACCTCGTGGTGCTGTTCTGGCTGGGACGCCCGGACCTGGGTCTCATGCTGGGCAACTACCTGGGGTACTGGTTGCTGGGTGCGGCACTGATCTCGGTGGGCATGCTGGCCTCGCGTCTGTCCGCCAACACCACCCTCGCCTTCATTCTGGGGGCGGTGTTCTGTGCCCTGCTCGTTTACCTCGAGCGCATCTTTGGCACCTTTGGACCCGCAGCCGCCGACCTGGGAGCGAGTATCGCGGTTTTTGGCGCGTTCAATGACTTTGCCCGCGGTGTGGTGAGCCTCTCCGGTGTCCTTTACTTCGCGGGCATCGTGGCCCTCATGCTGTATCTCAACGTGATCCTGGTGGGCAAACGCCACTGGCCGCCCACGGTGGCCGGCCAGCGCATGGGCGTGCACTACGCGGTGCGCGCGGTGGCACTCGCCGTGGCACTGGTGGGACTACACGCACTTCTCGCGCGCACGGGTGTGCGCGCCGATGTGACGGCGGAGCGCCTGCATTCGCTCTCAAAGGAGAGCCACCGCCTGCTGAAGGAACTCCCGGGCGACCGTCCGGTCTTCATTCAGGCCTACGTGAGCAAGGAGGTCCCGCGCTCCTACGTACAGGCGCGCGAGAACCTGCTGTCGTTCCTGCGCGAGTTCGACGCCGCGGGCGGCAACTCCGTGCAGCTCATCGTGCACGACACCGAGATGTACAGCCAGGACGCGCGTGACGCGCGCGAGAAGTTTGGCATTCTGCCCGTGGACGTCCCCGAGGTGGAAGGGCAGTCCAGCATCCGCAAGGTGTTCATGGGTGTCGCCTTCACGTGCGGCGGTGAGGAGAGCGTCATTCCGTTCTTCGACCGCGGGCTGCCCGCCGAGTATGAGATCGCGCGCAGCATCCGGGTGGTGGCGCGCACGCAGCGCAAGCGCATCGGTGTGGTGACCACCCAGGTGCGCATGTTCGGCGGCCTCGACTTCAATACGTTCCAGAGCACGCCGCCGTGGCCGGTGGTGGAGGAACTCAAGAAGCAGTACGACGTGGTGCAGATCGCACCCGCGGACTCCATCACGGAGGTGGTCGACGCCATCGTGGTGGCCATGCCGTCCTCGATGTCGGACCCGGAGATGACCAACGTGCTCGAGTACATCGAGCGCGGGACACCCGCCCTCCTGCTCGACGACCCGGTTCCGGTTTTCGACGTCGGGCTTTCTCCCAGCGAGGAGAGCGGGGCCAACGTGAACCCGTTCATGCGCAACCGCGGTCCGCAGCCGCAGCCCAAGGGCGGCATCAGCACGTTCCTGAACCGCCTCGGCATTCTGTGGAGCAAGACGCAGATCGTGTGGGACCGCTACAACCCGCACCCCGAGTTGTCGAACCTGCCGCTCGAGGTTGTGTTCATCGGTCACGGCAACGGCAGCGAGGAGTCGTTCAACCCCAACGTCCCGGCGTCGAACGGACTGCAGGAACTGGTGTTCCTGTTCCCGGGTTCGATCACCAAGACGGTGGATACGCCGTATGCCTTTGAGCCCATCATCAAGACCAGTGTGACGTCCGGAACCACGGACTACTCACAGGTCATCCAGAAGAGTTTCTTCGGGATGGGGATCGTGCCCTACACGGGTCCGCGCTTCACCACACCCACCGACTACGTCATCGCGGGACGCATCACGGGCCGGCAGCCGGCGCGCGTCGACTCGACCGACGTGGACGTGATCTTCATCGCCGATCTGGATTTCATCGGCGACCAGTTCTTTGAAATTCGCCGGCGCGGGTTTGAGAACCTCGACTTTGACAACGTGTCGTTCTTCCTGAACTGCATCGACATGCTGGCGGGGGACACGTCGGTCATCGAGTTGCGCAACCGGCGCGTGGCGCATCGCACGCTGACATCGGTGGAGTCGCGCACGCGCGCCTTCAGCGAGCGGCGCGCGGCCGAAGAGCAGCAGGCTACCACGGAAGCGCAGGCCGCACTGGCGGAAGCGCAGCAGCGGCTGGACGCCAAGGTGGCGGAGGTGCAGGGGCGCACCGACCTCGACGCTACCACCAAGCAGATCATGGCGCGCAGCCTGCAGGAAACCGAGAACCGCCGCTTTGAGGCGGAGAAGGCCAGCATCGAATCCGGTCGCGACATCAAGATTGCGCGCAGCCAGGAGGACATGGAGTCGCAGGTGCGGAAGATCCAGAGCGGCATCAAGACCCTCGCGGGTCTCATGCCGCCGATCCCCGTGTTCATTCTGGGTATCGTCATCTTCATGCGCCGCCAGCGGCGCGAGCACGAGGGTGCCGTCGCGTCACGGCGCCTGCGCGGATAGGGACGGGAGGATCACGCATGACTGAAATGAGACGTACGCTCTTGTTCGCGGGTGTGGCCGCGGTGCTGGCGGTGCTGGCGCTGGTGACCGCACCGCGCCAGAAAGCACCCGACGCGTTTTTCGACCAGGGCGAAGCCTTCTTCCCCGACTTCACCGACCCCAATGCGGCGCGCACGCTGGAAGTGGTGGAGTGGGATGAAGCCACGGGTGCCGCGGTTCCGTTCAAGGTGACGTTCCAGGGCGGCAAGTGGACGATTCCGTCGCACTACAACTATCCCGCCGACGGCAGGGAACGCCTGGCCAAGACGGCGGCCGGCCTGATCGGTATTACCAAGGACGACTTCCGCACCGACAACGTCACGGATCACGAGGCGTGCGGTGTGATCGATCCCATGGATACCGCGAGCCAGACGCTGCGTGGTCGCGGCCGTCGCGTCACCATCAAGGGCGAAAACGACGTGGTGCTCGCAGACCTCGTGATTGGCAAGTCGTTCGAAGGGCGCGAGGGGTTCAGCCTCGTGCGCGTGCCGGGGCAGAAGCGCGTGTACGGAACGCGCATCAACGTGGACATCTCAACCCAGTTCAAGGACTGGATCGAGTCCGACCTGATGATGATCGAGAGCCCGGAAGTGGACCGCGTGCAGATCAAGGACTACTCCATTGATGAGCGCTCGGGGCGTCTCGACGTTCGTGATGATGTGGTGCTGACCAAGGGCGGCGACGCGTGGTCCATGGTCAAGACACCGGCGGGCAAGGAGCTGGACAACACCAAGGTGAACAACCTGCTCAAGGCGGTCGACGAACTGGCGATCGAAGGTGTACGCCCCAAGCCGGAGGGACTGACGGCGTCGCTCTCGCGCGCGTCGGCCGGCATCTCGATCTCGCAGTCGGACATGATTTCGCTGCAGGACCACGGCTTCTACTTCGCGCGCGACGGTCGCCTGGTGTCCAACGAGGGCGAGCTTCAGGTCGAGACGTCGGACGGCGTCATTTATACGCTGCGCTTCGGGGAGGTCGTGTTTGGCAACGGTCTCGCGGTGACGGCCGGCACCGACACGCCGGGCGACGGGGCTGCGGGCGAGAACCGCTACCTCATGATCTCCACCGCGTTCGACGCCACCCAGTTTCCGGAGCCTGCGCGCGCCCTTGATATGTCCTTCCAGGGCAAGCCCGACAGCACGCTCACCGCGGACGAGCGCCGGCAGAAGGCGGCAGCGGCCGAGCACGATCGCTGGCATCAGAAGGTGGACGCCGCGCGCAAGCGCGCCGACGAACTCAATGCGCGCTTTGCAAAGTGGTACTACGTCATCTCCGCGACCAGCTACGATGCGCTGCATCAGCGCCGCGCCGATCTCGTGAAGGACAAGGCGAAGAGCAGTTAGTTGGTTCCGGCGCAGTATGTCGGACTTCGTGCTCACGCACTTCGCGCGCCTGGAAAAAGTGTCCACTTTTTTACTCCCAGTCTGGGTGTAAAAATTAGGACACTTTTTTGGTGCACGACCAGTCGGCGCGATATGTCGGACGGAGTGCGAAATCACGAGGCGCGTTATAGACCAGGCGCGCGAAGTGCGTGAGCATGGAGTCCGAGCATATCGCGCCAGCCAAAGAGAGAAAAAGAACGGGCTCCGATTCTGTAGATCGGAGCCCGTCTTTGTTTTCTCGGTGCCGCAGTGCGCCTAGAACCCGAGGTCCTTCTTGCGCTGTTCCGCGGTGGGCAGCGGTGGCTGCTTGTCCTGGATCAACGGCAGTGCCGCCGCCTTGTTGCGGTTGATCTCGATGTACTGCTTCTGGTCGTCGGGCACATCCTCTTCCGGATAGATCGCCTCGACCGGGCACTCGGGTGCGCAGGCGTCGCAGTCGATGCACGAATCCGGATCGATGTAGAGCATTTCGTCGTCCCCGTGAAAGCAATCAACGGGGCAGACGACGACGCAATCGGTGAAGCGGCACCGCTGGCAATTGCCGGTGACTACATAGGCCATGCTGACTCCTTGCTAGCTCCTTGAATCGACGGCAACCGGGTGCGGTGGCCGGTGACGTGCGGCGACGGACGACGAAGAATAGGGAACCGCCCGTGCGGCGTCAAGCCGCAACCCGGGCCGCATTCCGTGCGCGCACGCCGCGAACCACAAACGGGATGCCGGCGACAAGCGCCACGAGCCCCCCGCCGGCAAACGGGAGTGCCTCACGGCGACCGCTCTGCTTGTGCGTTTCGATGTGCTTGCGAATCTGGGTGACCTCCAGGTTGAGGTCACGCTCGCGCACCTCGAGCATGTGCAGCTTCTTCTGGTACGTGCGCCCCTGCTCCATGATCTTGCCGCCCCCGTACATGCGCACCGTGTCCGGTACGGCGCTGGTATTCTTCTGAAAGCCCTGGTAGAGGAGGCTGGTCTTGCGAATTTCGGCGCGTGTGGTGTCGAGT
>Ga0315910_10000130_pt1 | contig 94348 bp, 89 predicted proteins | sample EdamamesoilMG_FD_204470 | JGI IMG/M metagenome (GOLD analysis project Ga0315910, IMG submission 204470) | Garden soil microbial communities collected in Santa Monica, California, United States - Edamame soil | ecosystem: Environmental > Terrestrial > Soil > Garden | place: USA: California...
AGAAGTTCTGCCCAAAACGCTCGCGACCATCTCAAACGGGCACAGTTCTGCCTTCTGCGAAGGCAGAACTCCGTTCCGGCCCTCGCTCCGGGCACCGACTCCTGGCGAACCGAGGCCTCGACCTCCGGGTTGCAGGGGAGGTGCCGCAGTACGGCTCCCTCCGGGCGCGCTTCTACCGCGGGTGTCGTTCCCGGTCCGACGAGATCCTGAGCGCCACGGACGACGGTCACTGGCGGACCAGGACGATCGCAATACCCGCATCGTTCCCGCCGACCCCCGGCTCCAACCGGGAATGCACGTCGTCGCGCCTGCGGGAGGCCGGGGGCCAACGCTGGACATCGAGGCGACCTCGTATCCATCGCTCACACGCGCGGCACATGCCTCGATGTCTCCGGGGTTCGCGGACGTCCACGCGACTTTTTCCAACACCCACGCCCCCGGATCAGTCGGCGACGCGCGCGATGATATCGCGAAAGGGGTCGTACTCGACCTGATTGACTTTGAGGTAGATGCCAGGCCGCGCTCGAGCACCATGCGCTCGTGCCCCTCGTGGGTGAGCACGGACGACGCGTGCACTCGGAACAGCCAAATGACCGGCGGGGCCGGGCTTCTCGAGCACCTCGAGGTCCCCCCTCAACTGGTGGGCGTGCCCCGTCGCCTCGCCAAACGCCAAGGTCAAACGCTTCGTGCGTTCCTCGAAATTGCGGCTTCTCTCGCGATCACGCCGAAGCGGTGACGGATTCACGATCGCGACGGCTTCACCGATCGTGCGCACAGAAAGCGTGCGAACTCTTATGAGGGAAGCGCGAATTCGATGCTACGCCGATGTTGGGCGTCCTCGGCGGGAGTCGCTGGGAGAGCAGGCCGAGCCGTCCCCGTGCCTGCCGTGCGTTGCCCATGCTGCTCGTGACGGCACACGAGCACCATGGCGTTGGGACACCGCGTCCTCGGCCGGCACAGCCCGCTACGGCGCGACCTTCGTTGCACCCAGGAGCGGGCCGGGAACGGCAGCGAGCACGAAAGTGCTCTGCGGATCCTCTTCGGGAGGCGCGAGGGCGGCCGCAGCGATCTCGAACGACGAAACCTCGTCCGCGGGTCTGCCCCGCAGGTCGAGCGCGGTCCAACCAAACTCGCGGTCACGCTGGTTGAAGGCCATCGCCACCAACGGAAAGAAGGGCGCGTTGGCGGCGAGGGTTCGGGGGTCGGGCGTCCATGGGCCGCGGATCTTGCGAGCTGCCTGTCCTTGGGCAGGCGTCAGGTGCAAGCCAGACACAGACGAGGCTCCGCTGGCAGGACCGACGAAGCGCAGGGCGTGTTCCGCACGGCGCTGCGAAGCGAACCCCGCTGCCCGCGTGGGGTCCTCCGCGACCACGACACGCTGCTCCCGCGGCGCGGTAGCGACCGGCAAGGACGACCGTGGGCCCGCTCTGGTTCTTGGCCGGGACCAACACGGCCGGGACCAACACGAAATCGATCGCGGTGTCGTTCCCTGGCAACGCGGGGGTTTGGGGTGCCTCGTCGCCGGTGATGGCCGCGGAGATTTCGAGGATCGGGGGGGTCACGGACGGTGCTCTTCTGGTGGGAGGGGAGTGCGGGGGTGGATAGGACTCGAGGGGGATGCGCTTGGCGGTTCGGGCGCTTTGGTGCAAGCAAGAACGATGGCCGCTGCGGCGAGGGGCGATCTCCAAAGCACCATCAGTAGCCCGCCGTGCCGGCGATCTTTGGTGCCGACAGGTCCCGGGCTTTGAGCGACCCCTCGCAATGGTCGCAAAAATCGAAAACCATGCGAAACGCATGGTACATTGATGCACTGGTTGGTGTGTAGTTGCAGTGGGACCATTTTGTGAATAGTGGCGACCGTTCGCACCCTGCGCTGTGTTTCCGAGCTTGGTGGGGGCCAACCCAAGAAGATGCCCGGTCTCGTGCAATGAGGTCTGCAATGCCGAACGGGCTTCCTGACCAGCGTAGGTGCGCTCGCGCCAGCGCATTCCAATGAGAATCGCGTTTCCGGTAGAGTCGCTAGACCACTCGTCGAGCGTTTTGATCCGGATCTTGATCGTGAGTTTGGCAGGCGTGACCGTGGCCGACACGATGGATGAAACATCGACATCGACCTTGTGAGTGAGCCCGTCCAGACGGATCGATACCTGGCCCAAGGGAATGTTGACATCGATCCCCGCGCTGTCGCTGTTCTCGTACTTCGCGCTCACGAGCCAGCTCGCTTGGCTCTCGAGTTCCATGGTGAAGCCGGTCAGGGTCTCTGTCGAAACCTTGGTGGCTGCGTTCCAGTTCGCGTTTGCGGACCACGTCCGATCTACGTTGGTCGTCGCGTTTCCTGTCTGTGCTTCGATCGGCCCGACATTGATCGTGCGATCGGTCGGGGCTGGAAGGTTGGCCCCGTTCCAGGTCCCAACGTCAATTCGGTGGACTCCGCCTCGCCGGTTGCGGTGGTTTTGACCGCCGCGTCTCCACTCGCGGGTGCCGTATGCTTGGTCGACGCGGGGATATCCGTGGGGGACGGTACCTTGGGGCTCGCTCTCGTCCGTGGTGCACCCATACACGCGAGCTTCCGCGTCGCCCATGGTCCCCGGAATGGTCGAGACCGTCGAGATCGAGCTGCTTCCGACCGCCGCACGTATCCCTGCGGGCTACCGCCTTCGCCTCGCGATCGCAGGCCACGATGCCGCGACGTTCACGAGGATCCCCGCGACGGGGGAGCCCGCGTGGACGATCCACCGCAGCGCGGCGAGACCTTCGCTGGTCACGCTGCCCGTGAGAACGATGCCTGAATAGCCAGTCCCCCACATGCCGTGGCAGAGGTTCCTCCAGCGGCCCGTGGGCCATCCATGCTTGTCGTGGCGGGCCCACGTCGTTGGAGGGCCCCCTTTTTGCGTGCGGCGCTGCTACGAGCGAACGTCGAGGCGAACCCACGCCGTCTGTGCGGTGGCAGGGTCCGAACGAACCTCAGGGCGGGAGCGCGTCGCCAAACGTCTGCCCGTCTACGCGCAGGCGCGTGACGACGAGCGTCCCGTCGACGCCCACCCGCAGATCGACGAGCGCTGGAGCGCGGGCCGTTGCGAGCGCGGATTCAATGGTTTCGCGGTGGGTCTCCGGCATGTAGAACCGATCGGCCCCCTGCAAGCGAACCGTGCCGTGCTCCGCATGTGCGGGCACGGTCACTCGATCGGGAAGCGGGGCGGAGGGGCCGTGCGCGATCTCTTCGAGCGTCCACGCCGAACCGGAATCGCGGAGGACCAGCCACAGCGGACCCTCTGGACCAGCGTATCGCTCGGAAGCGTCACGTTCCACGCGGTAGTCGAGCGTGACGTAGTACCCGGCGAGCGCGTCGTACGGATCGACCGGGGCGGTCTCCAGCGTAATCTCGATGCCGTGCTGGGCGGTATCGAAGCGCGCCCAACCGATGCTCGCGAGGAGGACCAGTTGGAGCGCGATGGCGATCGCGAAGCGAATGCGTTCAGTCACGTTCGAACTCCCAGGCGGCGTTGCTCGAAGAAGAATCCCGCGGCGATGACCGCCAGGCCTGCGAGGACGAACACGACCGCTTTGGTCAAAAGACCGGTCTGGATCTCCAAGAACCGGGCGACGATGGTCGCGACCGCGAGCAGCACGCCCATCCAGAATGGACCCCGCTGCAGCTCCGTGAGGGAGCGGCGGAGATCCCAAGCGACCCTGGCAATCAAGCAAAGATGCGCCGCGATGCAGAGCGCGGTCGGTCCGAGCCATGCCGAGAGGGCCAACGTCACGGCCGCCGCGATCGCCAAGATCGGGGCCGTGCGGTTCTTCGAGGCGGGCGTGGTCGCGACAGCCAGGAGCCCGAGGACGAGCGGTGGGCCGCAGGCCGCGAGCACGTGGAGCGTGTTTGCCTCGGAGACGCCCTCGGAGACGCCTTCGGCCACCTCCCAGAAGCTCACGATGAAGGCCATGGCGACGAGGACGCTCGGAGCCGCCGCAACCGAGCCGACATCGCCGTCTTTGGCGTGCCCACCCATGCCGATTGCGACGACACAGAAGGAGAGCGGCACCAAGTAGAGCGCCGTGACGCCGTCTCCCGAGCCCTCGGATTGACCTGCGGCCCACGCGACGGCAACGAGGCCGCACACCGTGGCCAACACGGTCAGGGGTGCGCTACGAAACCCACGGCCCCAGGCCACTGCGACCACCCAGGCGCCCTGGTAGAGGAAGATGCCGCCGGGGACCTCGTCCGGCGACTTCCCGAGCAGCCACGCGAACGCGGTGAGCATCGCGACGGCTGCGCATGGGGTGCTGCGGAGGGCCAGCGCCATCGAAGCGCTGACGGCCGACCATGCCAAGAACCCTTCGAGTCGCGGCTCGAAGTGGAACCGCTGCGCGAGCAAGGCCAGGTTGGCTCCGAAGACGAGCACCCCGAGCACCACCAGCGCATGGCCGAGCGTGTGACGGCGCGCCGAGGCCTTGGGAAATCCTAGACGATATCCGGAGACCTCGAAGCCGAGCATGAGGATGACCCCGCCCGCGAGCCTCGCTCCGGGAGGGACCGCCTCCCAGTTCCAGGCCACGAACGAGGCGAGCCCGCCGAAGACCAAGAGCGCTCCGAAGAGGTAGATCGCAAAGCTCGCAGCGTCGAAGGCCCCGCGCGTTTCCAGGGCGTGGCGACGACGCAGCGCTTCCGCGACCTCCTCGCCGATGAGGCCCTCCTCGACCCATTCGGTGAGCGCCTCGCGGAGACCCCGGCGAAACCCCCAAGACCCAAGCGACATACCGAAAGCTTGACCCGGGTACCGCCGCAGGATCAATCGCGATGGCACCGACCGCGTCGGTTCCGCCCCTACGAAGTGCTCGCGGGGGCGGAGCGCGTGTCAGGGAGATCGAGGGAGTTCAGCAGGCGGCGTCGATGTCCGCGTCGCAGGCCGCGTCGCAGCCCTCGGGGGTCACGGCCGTGCCGTTGTCGCAGCGAAGCGTGAAGGGACCCTCGCCGCAGCGGATCGTGAGGGCTTGGTCGCAGGAGTTCGGACCGCAGTTCACGGTGCAGGCGTTGTCGCTGTTGCAGTTGAAGCTGGTGTTGCCGCAGGCGTTGATGCCCGTGCAATTGATCACGCACGGCCAGCCTTCGGGGCAGGTGATGGCCGGCGTGTTTCTCTCGGCCGTCACGCACGAGTTGTCCTCGCTGCAGTCGATCACGCACGTCCCACCTTCGCAGCCGCCGGTGCAGTCGCTCGGGCACACGCCAAGGCCGGGCGTGGGTTCACAGGTCCCGGAGCCGTCGTCGGAGCTACCGTCCTGCGCGCCGCCGGTGCTTTCCTCGTCGCTGCCGGTGCTCGCTTCGCCGCCGCCGGTGCTCTCCTCGTCGCTGCCGGTGCTCGCTTCGCCGCCGCCGGTGCTCTCCTCCTCGACCCCGGTGCTCTCCTCCTCGACCCCGGTGCTTTCCTCGTCGCCCGAACTCGAAGAGACGTCGCTGGCGTCTCCCTCCTCCGTGCCCGAGTCGCCCGAGGTCTCGCCGGTCCCTTCGCTGGACGCCGAATCCGTGTCTCCGGTCTCGGTTTCCGACGCATCGCCGTTGGATCCCGAGCCACTCTCGGACTCGCCGGTCGTTTCCGTCGAACCCGTGGACGAAGACGTGGTGCTCGCGTCCTCGTCGTCTTCGGTCGAGCTCGAGCTCTCGGAAGACGTCGATGCGCCTTCATCGTCGGTGGATTCACTCGATTGGGCGTCGCTGCTCGCTTCCGACTCGGTCGCGGGTGAGGAGTCCTCCTCGCTCACTTCGCTTTCGGTCGCCGTCGTCTCGGACGAGCCCGCATCGAAGCTCGTCGTGGGAGACGCGGTCGGATCGTCGCCGCACGCGGTCACGAGTCCTGCGAGAAGCAGCCAGAGGCCCAGGGGTGCCAAGCTCGAGTGCGTCGAAGTCATGCGACGGGACCCTAGCAGGGAGCCAGGCCCACGACGCGCCGTGTGCTGGCCTCATCGGGTGGGGGCGTGGGCCGACAATCGCCACGCGACGGGAGGAACGCGGGGGTCCGTCGGCGACGACCTGCGCGCGTCTGCGCGGGCTGCTGCGGTTTCGAGACCCCGATGGGGGCGAAGCGTTCGAGCGGCACGGAAGGCCGTTCTGTCCGTGATCCAGTGACTGCGACCGTGGGTCGCACGGGTCCCGAGCCCGCTCGTGCAGACTCTCGCGATGACGGTCACCACCGCCGCGAGGGCCTTGCGCCTGTGTTGTTTGCTCGCGACATCGATCGGGATCGGCGCGAGCTGTGATTCCGAAGAAGGGAACGATCTCGGAGGTCCGTGCACCGTGGACGAGGACTGCCTGACAGCGCTCGTCTGCGATGTGCACGGGGGCCAAGGCAGCTGCCAACGCCCTCACGAGCACTTCGAGGCCGGGCTAGAGGGCGCGTCGGGCGAACTCGAGGATTAGGCGGCTTCGTCGCTATGCGTTTGGTACCCTCGCGTCATGTTCGTTCGCGACCGCCTTGCCCACAAAAGGCCGGTATTCAGCTTCGAGTTCTTCCCGCCCAAGACCGAGAAGGGCGAGCTTGGTCTGTTTCGTAGCATCGAGCGGCTGGCTCCGCTCGAGCCGGACTTCGTCTCGGTGACCTACGGTGCGGGCGGGACGACGCGCGCCCGCACGTTCGAGTTGGTCCGCCGGATCCGGAACGACTTCGGGATCGAGGCCGTGGCACATCTCACCTGCGTGGGGTCGTCTCGCGCGGAGCTGGTGGCGATCCTGGACCAGATCGGGCAGGCGGGGATCCGCAACATCCTTGCGTTGCGCGGAGATCCACCCCAAGGGGAGGCGCGGTTCGAGCCCGCCCCCGATGGTCTCCGCTACGGAAGCGAGCTCGTGGCGCTGATCCGGGAGCAAGGCGATTTCTGTGTCGGCGCGGCCTGCTACCCAGAGGTCCACCCCGAGGCCAAGGACGCCGAGGCGGATCTGCGCAACCTCAAGGCCAAGGTCGATGCGGGCGCCGATTTCCTCGTGAGCCAGCTGTTCTTCGACAACCGCAGCTTCACCACGTTCGTGGATCGTGCGAGGGCGGCGGGCATCGAAGTCCCGATCTTGGCGGGGATCATGCCCGTGACCAACCTCGGCCAGATCGAGCGCTTCACGCAGCTTTGCGGTGCCTCGCTTCCTGCGTCGTTCCATGCGCGGCTCCAGCAATGCCACGAGGATCCGCAGGAGGTGTTCTGGACGGGCGTCAGTTACTGCGCGCGACAGTGCGAGCAGCTCCTCAATCCACCTGCGAGCGATCCCTATGCCGACCCACCCAAGGGGGTCGCGGGCATCCACTTCTATACGCTCAACAAGTCGCCCGCCACGCGAGCGATCTTCGAGATCCTGAAGTTGGCGCGCGCCGGATGCACGTAGGGGCGGTCATCCTGCAGGCCATCGTTGCCCTGACCCAGCCCGTCATGGGGTGGATCGTGCGGCCGGGGTCGTGCGTGGATGCGGCGGCGGTGTGCGTCGGCGTCGTGGCTCACGTCGTGGTCGAGGACGGGACCCCGGTCGCGTCTTCGGCGTGGTTTGGGGAGCAGGTCGCGGCTGCCAACGAACGCTTCGCGCCGATCGGGGTGGAGTTCTGCGTTCAGGAGGTTCGCTTGGAATCGGAGGTCTCGGGGGACGTCCGCACCCGTCGCGAGCGCGACCTGCTCGGGCGGGGCAAGGTCGCGCGGGGAGCCGTGCACGTGTTCTTGGTCGAGCGCCTGGCGGACGTCGATATCGAGGGCGCCGAGATCCGTGGCGTGCACTGGCGCGATCGCTCGGGCTCAGGGGATCGGTGGATCATCCTCTCGTCGATCGCACGACCCCCGGTGCTCGCGCACGAGCTCGGCCACTTCTTTGGCCTGCCGCATTCTCGGGATGGCCGCAGCATCATGAACAAGCAGCAGGACCCGACCTCACCGCCTTGGCACGAGCGGGGTTTCCTGGAGAGCGAGCTGCAGAAGATGGCCAAGGCGCGCGATCGGATGCTCGAAAGCGGCGAGGTCGTGAACCTCGGCGAGAAATCGGGTGGAGCATGAGCCCGACCGCCGCTGTCCCACGCGAACTCCCGAATCTCGCCACTTTCGAGATCGTGCGCGGTAGCGGTAGAGTGCCACGAGATGGCGGTGACGCTGAACCTCGAGGTGCTCATTGCGACGCGTCATGTACAATCTGGGGCGGTCTTCGCGTTCCCCGTCGCGGCGCGCCACCTCGTCGCTCGCGGTGACGACGAAGCCACGGCGCTCGAGCTCCAGCGCGAGTTTCTCGGAAAACTGCTGACCGAGCTCCCCGCGCAGAAGCTCGCGGCCTTCGTCTATCCCGAGGATGCCGGCCTCGAACATGTGGAAGCGCTGCTTCCTCGCGCCGACTTGCCGCTGCGCAACGAGGTTCAGACCTCGGTGGCCGTGCCGGTGATCGTGATCCCCGAAGCCAAGGACAAGTGGGTTCACGTGCTTCCGTTCGTCCATACGGCCTTTCTCCGCGCCGGTGAAGACGCCCCGCTCAAACTGCGGCAGCACGTCGAGGCCGCGGCGGCGATGCGCAAGCTCGGGGACGAAGACTACGGAGATGCGCTTCCGGGCGTTCGCCATGGCCTCGTGCGTGTTCCCATCGTCGTCGAGCGCCCCGATCGTGACGATCGGACGGCGCGCGCGGGAGCGCGGCGCCACAAGGTTGCCCAACGCGAACGCGACGAAGGCATCGAGCTGCTCAATCAAGTGGGGCGCAACCTCCTGCGCCACGGCCAACGCGAGGCGATCGTCGGGAGAAACGCCGAGATCGAGGGGTTGGCCGCGCTGCTGTCCGGTGCCGCACGCATGAGTGTGGCCCTCGTCGGACCTCCCCTCGTGGGGAAGACCTCGTTGCTCGCAGGCCTGCTCTCTCAGCGCGTCGTCGCGTTTCGGTCGCGACCGGTGTTCGCCACGTCCGGAGCGCAGCTCGTCGCAGGTCAGTCCGGATTTGGCGATCTGGACGAACGCGTCGACAAGGTCATGCGCGCGGTCGAGCGCTTGGATGCGGTGCTCTACTTCGACAACTTGGGCGACTTGTTCGCGGGGCATAGCGGCGGGATCCAAGACCTCGCGGCAGCCATGCGCCCTTGGGTGACCTCGGGGCGGGTCCGGATCCTCGGCGAGCTCACCCCCGAGCAGTGGGAACACCACGAAAAGCGTCACGTCGGGTTCTTCTCGGCGCTCCATCGCGTCTCGGTGGAACCACTCGGCTTGGAGGCCACGCGCGAGGTCTTGCGCGAGCGCGTCGCGGCGGAGCGCAAGCGGGGCCTTGGGACGCCGTGCCTCGCTCCCGCGGCGATCGAGCCGCTCCTCGAGCTCTCTGCGCGCTATCTCGCCTACCAAGCCTTTCCCGGCAAGGCGCTCCGCGTCTACGAGGAGCTCCAGGCCGTCCACGAGGGCGAGCGTGCCCCCGATGGCGGTCCGCGGATCCTGGAGAAGGCGGACGTGTACACGGGCTTCTCGCAGCGGACCGGGATCCCGTTGCTACTCCTGCGGGAGGAGCAGGCGATGCGCGCGGCGGAGGTCGAGGCGTACTTCCACCAGCGCATCATCGGTCAGCACGCGGCGATCGAGCGGGTCGCGCAGACGCTCTGCATGGTCAAGGCGGGGCTGCAGGCGCCCGCCAAACCGCTCGCGACCTTCCTGTTCGTGGGGCCGACGGGCGTCGGCAAGACCGAGGTCGCCAAGACGCTGGCGCGGTTCCTGTTTGGGAGCGCCGAGCGGCTGATTCGCTTCGACATGAGCGAATACATGGATCCGTGGGCGGCGGAACGGTTGATCCGCGGCACCGGCAGCGAAGAGGGCGAGCTTACGCGACGCGTACGCCAGCAGCCCTTCTGCGTCGTGTTGCTCGACGAGCTGGAGAAGGCTTCGCCGGCGGTGTTCGACCTCCTGCTGCAAGTCTGCGGCGAGGGGCGGCTGTCGGACGCGAAAGGGCGGACCACCTTCTTCCACAACGCGATCCTCATCATGACGAGCAACCTCGGAGCGTCGCACCGGCGGTTGTCTTCACCGGGTTTCGGCGATGCGTCCGCCCCTCGTCCCGAGGATGACGAGCGCTACTACATCGAGCAGGTCGAGCGGAACTTTCGGCCCGAGTTCGTCAACCGGATCGACCGGATCATTCCATTCCATGCCTTGTCGGGTCCCGAGATCGCTGCCGTGGCTCGGGTGACGCTCGATCGCGTGAAGGAACGCGCCGGCCTCGTCGATCGGAGTGCGTCCCTGCAGGTCTCGGAACTGGCCCTCTCACGGCTTGCGACGGCTGGATACTCCGCCCGCTACGGCGCCCGAGCGCTCCGGAGGACGTTCGAGGACGAGCTCGTGACGGTGGTGGCGGAGGCCGTGACCGCGCTCGGTGTACGTGCCCAAGGGGCGAGCTTTTCGGTCTCATGCGTGAGTGAGAAGGGCCCCGCGGAGGTGACCCCGTTTTGGGAGGCAGAGCGCGGCGACCTCCGGATCCTCGCGCACGCGCTGCCTGCTGCTGCGGCGCGTCAGCTCTCCGGGGGGGTGGAGTGGATCGCGGACCTGCGGCGTTTGGCCGCGTATTGCTGCGCAGCACCGGCGATCGAAGCGATGCGGGAGCGGGTCGACTACATCGTCGCCGATCTTGCGCGTCCCGGGGGCGATGGATCGGCCCCGGTGGACCATGCCGGCCTCATGCAAGAGCACGCGCGCCTGTCTGGACTGTTGGCCGCCGTGGACGAGCCGTTCTCGGCGCTCCTGGTCGCCGAGGAGCTCGCGATCGTGGCGCAGGCCGAGGGCGATCCGTCGGGCTTGTTCCGGGAGGATGCCGAAGCTGCGTTCGCGGCCTTCGAGAGCGCGTTCATTCGCGCCGTGCTCGGTCCCGCGGATCGGGCGACGCTGCTGGTGCGCGGGGTGGAAGGTGCCTGGGCAACCTTTCATTGGCTCGAGCCCTTCCTTCGCGGAGCACACGACCGGGGGTGGAACGTGGCGGTGCATCGCCATGGTGACCCGCTGCGCGACGAACCCTCGTGGCCCACGAACTGCGCCTTTGGGCCTCCGCGAGCAGGTGTCGCCGCGTCGGGCATGATTGCGGCGCTCGGCGAGGAGGACGACGCCTCGGCTTGGCAAACCGTGGTGGTGTGCGTGCGCGGGCCGTTCGCGGGTGCACTGCTGCGACAAGAAGCGGGGCTGCACCGCTACGCGCGGGTCGATCAAGGGGCGGGCGAGGCCTGGAACCACGTCGAGGTGACCTTCGTACTGCCGGAGGCGAGCGTGAGCGCGGCCGAGCTCGCGACGGAGACGTTCGCGCTGCCCGAACGCCTCACGCACGGAGACGCGCGCAAGGCCTCCGCGGTGCGGATTTGGCAAGCCGACCGCTCGCTCGAGATCCCCCAGACGGGGATCGAGCTCGGACCGGAGATCGCTGCAAACTATTGGATCCACCTCGAGCGCGTGCTGTTTGGGGTTCTGGCTGGACCGGCGATCGCCGGGGATGACTTCACGGACGAGGCGTAAGGATGGAGCTTCGGATTACGGTCTTCTCTCGTCGGATGGGGCGACGCGTCACGTGGTGGACGCTCGGACTCGGGGCGGACAACGCGACGGTCTCCGGTGCCGACGAAGGGGTGGTGCGGCAGAAACTCACCGATCGTCTGCGCAAGACCTTCGCAGAACGTTGGCCGGCGGACTTGGAACGCAGCGAGTACCTCCGCGGCCGGCGCTTGGAACTCGTGAATGTGGACCTGCAGTGGCAGCGCGCGCAGGGGACCGTGCGGTTGCGCGGGCGAGTCCCGGTGATCCTCGAGCCGAGGCCGCGCGGGCCAGGCCTGCCCGGCGCACTCACCCTCGTGTATCACCCGATGCGCAGCCACGAGTCGTTCGTGCACGAGCCGGGCCGTTCGCTCGCCGAGGAAGCGCAGCGCTACTTTCGCGAACGCTGGAGTGAGCTCGGCGATGAGTGCGAGACGCTGCTCCAACCGGAGAAAGGCGTACGCGATCGTCTGCAGGTGCTCGCATTCCGCATTCGGCCCAAGCGGCTGATCCAGATGCTCGACGAGGAGCAGAAGCAACCGCGTGCGATGCTCGGCGGTGGCACGCGGGAAAAGGGTGAAGCGCTCTTGCGTCGCGTGGGGACCAACGTCACCACACTGGCCATCGATCGCCGCCTCGGGACCGGCATGCCCCGTCCCGCCTATCGCGGCCAGCTCCAACAGCTGCTCGCTGGAAAGCACAAAAAACCCACGATCCTGGTGGGACCAAGCGGCGTCGGCAAGAGCACGCTCTTGCGGCAATGGGTCGCGGACCTGCTCGTGGCCGAGGACTTCCCGAGCCATCGAAGCCTCGATCGAATCCACAGCGTGTGGGAGATCCTCGGGCGTCGGATCATCGCGGGGATGTCGTACCTCGGCCAATGGGAGCAGCGCTGCGTCGACATCGTCGCGGCCTGCCGGGAGCATCGTGCGCTCCTTTGGGTGGGGGACATCTCGGCGTGGGGGCGCATCGGGGCGAGCCGCGACAGTGAGCGCTGTTTGGCGACGCTGTTTCGCGGTCCGGTCGCGCGCGGGGAGCTCTTGATCGTCGGGGAGTGCACGCCGGAGGGCTATCACCAGCTCCAGGACGACGCGCCCGGGTTTGCCGCTGCGTTCACCCCGGTGTTCGTCGAGCCCACGGAGCGCGACCTCACGTTCAAGCTGCTCGTGCATGAGGCACGCCGCCTGGAGTTGGAGCTGGGCGTCGCGTTCGATCCCCGCGCGTTTCGGACGCTGTTCGACCTCGGGAGCGCGATCGGGGCAGGGCGTTCGATGCCCGGTCGGGTCTTGGATCTCCTCGGGAGCTTGGCCAAGGGCGATGCCGCGGTCAGAGAGGACCTCGCGCAGGTCGAGACCCTGGCCCAGGACGGAAAAAAGTTGCTCGCGATCAAGGCGTACCGTGAGCTCACGAGCGCGGGCCTGGCCGACGCCAAACTCGCGGTCGAACGATTCATGGAGCGCGGCACGTGGCCCGCGCGCGTCATGAGCCAGGGCATCCCAGAGGTCGCCCCGCGCAGCCTGCTCGATCCCTCGTTCAAACCGGGTGACCTCGGGCGCGTCATCGGACCGCAACAGGTGATCCGCATGCTCGTGCGGCGCACGGGGATGCCCGAAACCTTGCTCTCGACGGCGCACGCCCTCGCGGCGCAGGAGGTGCGCCAGGCATTCGAAGGGCAGATCATGGGGCAACCGGAGGCCGCGGCGGCGATGACGGACCTCGTGCTGCGCATCAAGAGCGGCATGACGGACGCGGGCCGGCCCTACGGGGTCTTCCTGTTCACGGGACCGACCGGCACGGGAAAGACGGAGATGGCGAAGTGCTTGGCCGAATACCTGTTCGGTAGCGCCACGCGCCTCGTCCGTTTCGACATGAGCGAGTACAACGATCGTTCGGCGCCGGCACGCCTCATCGGTGATCGATTCGCGCCCGACGGTGTGCTTACCTCCAAGGTTCGGCATCAACCCTTCTGCGTCCTCCTCCTCGACGAGATCGAGAAGGCCGATCCTTCGGTGCTCAATCTGCTCCTCCAACTGTTCGACGATGGACGCTTGACCGATGCGACGGGCGTGGCCGTCGACTTTCGCCACGCCGTGATCATCATGACCTCGAACCTCGGGGCCAAGACGCACGCTTCGCTCGGATTCGGCGCAGAGCCTCAGGCGGCGGCCCGTGCATCGGTGGCGGCGGCGGTCAAAGAGTTCTTTCCGCCGGAGCTCTTCAATCGCATCGATCGGGTGGTGTCATTCGCCCCGCTGTCGCTCGAAGCGGCACACCGCATCGCTGCTCGCGAGCTACGGTCGCTGCTCGATCGCCGCGGACTGACGGAACGAAACGTGTTCGTGCGCTACACGCCGGCAGTCCTCGAGCTCGCCGTTCGCGTCGGTTTCAACGCCCGTGATGGGGCACGTTCACTCAAGCGCTATCTGGAGGATCACGTTGGCGCGTACCTGGCCGACGAGATCGCCGCCCGTTCGGCTGCCGCCGTGCGCACGTTCTGGCTGTATCATCGCGAGGGGCACTTGCGACTCGTCGGTCATCACCTCGATGAAGCGATGATCGAGGGGCAGGGGAGCACGTTCGAGGCGCTCGTCCGCGCGTCGCTTTCGGAGCTGCGCGCTGGGGTGCCGCAGGCGTTGGCTCGCGCGCGAGCGCTGCTCTCGAGCCCGGCGCTGCTCGAACTCGACCTTGCCGTGCAGGGAGGGCTCGCAGCCTTCGGGGCCGTGGGGGAAGCGGCGATCGGCGAACACGTCTATCGCCTCGAGAGCCTGCGGGGCGAACTCCGCCGCGTGGCCGAGACGCTGCAGATCCAGCTCGAGTACGATCCCTTGTTGCTCAGCGCCCTGTCCACGGAGGAACGGCTACGAATCGAGGGCGAGCTCCTGGAGGCCGAGGACTTCGGTCACATCGAACGTACGTACGCAGGTGGCTATTCCGGAGCCGACGGGACTGAGAAGCGCCTGAAGATTACGGATCGTCGGGCGATCGCGCCCGCTTTGCCGCTCAAGAACCGCCGCGACTTCCTCGCTGCGTATGGCGACCTCGCGTTCGTGGAGCGGGCGCTGCAATGCGTCGAGGACCCTGCGGAGCACACGGTCTTGGTCGAGCTCACGCGCCTGAGCCGCTCGGCGGGGACGTCTCGCTTCGCGGCAGTGGGCCCCGGTTTGCTCGAGTGGCTCGCGGCGGCCTATGCCAACTCGCGCGGCGAGGTCGAGGAGGTCGTCGCGGTCGAGAGCCTCGCTTCGGGGGTCGTCGAGATCTTGAATCGCAAGGTCGCTGTGCGCCGGGCGGTCGAGCAGATCGCGATCCGGATCGTTGGAACGGGGGTGCGGACGATGTTGGCGCGAGAGGAAGGATGCCACGTGCGGGAGTCGTTGACGGGGGGGACGGAGGTCGTCCGGGTTCGGATCTACGACGGGCGCGACACCACCGCGCGCGACCATGTGGCGGGACTCCAGACGCGCCGCGACGCCTATGTGTTCGCGATTGAACATGGGGCGAGCGATGGACCTGCCACCCAAGATCCAGAAGCCGTGCTGCCGATCGTTCGCAGGTATCACTACGATCCCGAGACACCCAACCAACAAAGCTGGATCGAGGTCGAGGACTTCCCGCTCGCCTACGCCGAACGCAGGCAGGTCCGGCAGCTCGCGGAGGTGCTCCCCGATCTCTGGTTCCTGCACCTGGGCACGCGACCCGCCGAGGCGTTCGCATGAGTCGACCCACGTATCGCGTCCACTTCGTCCGACACCATGACGGCGCCCTGACCGGAAGGCTCCTGCGCAAGACGGGGTGGGAGGACGAGCCCGTGGCGGGCTACGGCCGCACGGACGAGGAGGTCTTGTCCCAGCTCGCCCTCGCCATCGAGGAGATGCAAGCCGCACCGCTGCCCTACCTTTGGACAGAAACGCTCGAGTTGCGGAGGGTCCGCGTCCGCGTTCATCCGCAGGCGATCGTGAAGAAGCGGCACGTCATCTCGGCCGAGGACGTCGAGCTCGCGGTCGCGTATTTCACGGTCGCCCTGCTCGGCGGCGGCTTTCAGATCATCGTCCCGCGCTTCGACTGGTCGTTCGTCCTCGAGCGCGTCGAGATGGCCCAAGAGGTGCTCACACAGGCCATCTCCACGGCCATGCTCGGGACGACTCCCCGCTCGTTGGCGGATTTCCGCGGGCTCAGCGAAGAGCGTGTGATCTCCTGGTCTCCCACGCTGTCGCGGCGCCCAGACGAGGCACGGGACGACGATGACGAGAACGACAAGCCCGTGCTCCACACGGTCGCCGACGACCTCGGAGAACGCGATCGCAGGCCCCCGCGTGCGGCGATCGTCGGCGACCTCGACCTCGACTCGTATTTGCCGCAAGTCCTCGGGGAGCGGCCGCGGTCGCTCCTCATCGTGGGGCCACCCGGCTGCGGCAAGTCCACGTGGGTTCGCGCGCTCGCGCGTCGCCTCGCACAAGAGGGCAAGACGGCACCGAAGATCTGGCAGACCTCGGCCGATCGGATCGTCGCGGGGATGAAGTATCTCGGCGAATGGGAGCAGCGCTGCATCGCGCTCGTCGAAGAACTGAGCGGCGAGGCCGACTACCTTTACGTCGACCAGCTGGCGCCGCTTTGTTCCGAGCAGACCGGCCGCACATCCATCGCGGATATGTTCGCATCGGCGGTGGCGAGCGGTGATCTGCGCCTCATCGCGGAGTGCAGCCACGAGGAATTCGAGCGCGTAGCGGCGCGATACCCTGCGTTCGTCGAACTGTTCGTCCGCGTGAATCTCGAGCCACCGGCGAGCGCCGTGATGCCCACGCTGCTCGCCGCGTACCAACACCGCAAGAACCCCGCGGTGACGATGAGCCCGGCGGCACTACGGATGCTCGTCCAACACCTCGAGTTCTTCGCCCGCAGTCGGGCGTTCCCCGGCAAGGGGTTCCGCTTCCTCGATTGGCTGGCGCACGAGGCTCGCCCCGACGATGCGCCGCGGATGCTTGCAACCGGTGACGTGAGCGAAGCCTTTGCTCGCTCGTGCGGGCTTCCCATCGAGCTCATCTCCGATCGCCACGTCGCTGGCCGCGGCGAGATCGCGGAGCGGCTCAGGGCCGGAGTCATTGGCCAGGATGCGGCGTGCGAGACCACGGCACGGGTGCTGACGCGCTTCAAGACCGGGCTCGTCGATCCCGGGCGTCCCATCGGGAGCCTGTTTTTCGTAGGCCCCACGGGCGTGGGCAAGACCGAGCTCGCCAAACAGCTCACGCGTTACATGTTCGGGACGCCCGACGCCATGGTTCGCTTGGACATGAGCGAATACATGCTGCCGAGCTCCGCCCAGCGTTTGCTCGAGGTTGGCCCGGCGGTACAGAGCCTCGTCGAAAGTGTTCGGCAGCGTCCGCTATGTGTCGTGCTGCTGGATGAGATCGAGAAGGCGCATCCCGAGGTCTTCGACCTCCTGCTGGCCATGCTCGGAGAAGGTCGCATGACGGATGTGCAGGGGCGGCTCGTCGACTTTCGAATGACGCTCGTGGTGATGACGAGCAATCTCGGTGTGCGCGAGCACCCCTCACCCGGATTTTCGGAAGGGGGGTCCGCGACCCAGGACGTGCTCTCTGCCGTTCGGTCGCACTTCCGGCCGGAGTTCTTCAATCGCATCGACCACGTCGTCCCGTTTCGCCGCCTCGATCCCGCAGACCTCGGCAAGATCGTGGAACTCGAGCTCGGCAAGCTCACGGAGCGGGCGGGGTTGCGCAACCGGAAGCTCGTGCTCGATGTGACCGCGGGTGCGCGGCAGCAGCTCGCGAAGGCCGGGTGGCATCCCGCCCGCGGGGCGCGGCCACTCAAGCGGGTGATCGAGGCGTGGGTCATGACACCGCTCGCCGTGACGCTCGCGGCCACGCCCGCCCTGCAGGGGCGGACGATCCGTGTGCTGCCTGCCGGGTCCTCGGGGGGCGAGTACGACATCGTGCTGCCGCAGTGATCGTTCGGTACACGAGCGGCCAAGGCGCAACCAAAGATCGGGGTGTCGCTTCCGCGTTCCACGGATTGCGCGGAAAGGTGGCCACCGTACGAGCTTCGCGCGGTACGGCGGTCGTGTCGGGTGTTTGGAAGGCCGCGTGGTCATTGGAATGCGCGGTCTTCCGTCGTTCGACCCATCGCGGATCCTGTGAGGATCGCCGCCCCCGATTCGACAGACTCCACAATCGACGCAATGCTGCTCCATTGGATGGCGTATCGGAGACGATGGTTTTGGCGCTCGCGTACGCGCGTGGGGGCGGTGGGGGGACTCATCCTGACCGCGTGCCATGCTTCGGACGGGCCCGTCGACGCGGCGGAAGCGGAGGGCTCTGGGGGTGAGGGGCACGATGTAGGCATGGCGACCGGGGGCAGCTCGGACGGCTCGAGTGACGCGTCCACTGCGGCGGGGTCGGAGAACACCGCGGACGCCGGAGAAACGGGAGACACGAGCACCCCATCCGAGTGCGTACCCGCAGCCTCCGCGCCGATCCGGCGGCTCAGCCACCAGGAGTATCGCAACACCGTCGCAGACCTCCTGCCCGGCCTCGCGCTCCCCGAGCTCACCCTCGTCAGCGACCCCTCCGTCCGCGGGTTCTCCAACAACGCAGAGGCGCTCGCACCTTCGGAGCTACTCGTATCCCAGTACTATCGAGCGGCCCGTTCGATTGCGGAGGTCGTCGTGGAGGACGTGACGGCCCTCGTACCCTGCGACCCCGCGGCGTCCGATTGTGCGGCGCAGTTCATCACGGAGTTCGGCTTGCGTGCATTCCGACGTCCGCTCACGGAGGACGAGGTCGAACGCTACACGGGTTTGTTCGCAGTTTCCGAGTCGTTCGAGATCGGAGTCGCGGCGACCGTTCAAGCGATGCTTCAAGCGCCCCAGTTCCTCTACCGCCCCGAGGTCGGCGTCGAGGAGGCCGCGACCGGGTACGAAGTGGCATCACGGTTGAGCTATTTCTTGTGGGCGACGATGCCGGACGAGCCGCTCTTCGAAGCGGCGCAAAACGGTGGCCTCGAGCAGCGCTCCGGCGTCGAGACGCAGGTCGTCCGCATGCTCGCCGACGATCGAGCTCGTGCGGGATTCGTGCACTTCCATCGCGAATGGCTCGACTTCGATCGCATCATGACCGTGCAGAAACTGCCCGAGGATGGATTCGACGATCCCGTTCGCGAGGCGGTGATGCGGAGCGCCGAGAGCTTCGTGGAGCGGCAATATTCCGATCCGGAGGCGACCTTCGCGGATCTCCTCACTTCGAACGTGTTCGCCGTCGATGCCAGGCTCGCGGACGTCCTCGGCGTGGAACCCCCCGAGGACGGGGCGTGGGCCGAGGTCGAGGTCGATCCGTCGCAGAGGTCCGGCATCCTCACGCACCCCGCGATCTTGGCGGCGCTCGCCTACGCCGAATATCCTTCGCCCGTTCTCCGCGGCGAGTTCGTGCTGGATCAGCTGCTCTGCGCTGCACCCGGCCCACCGCCTCCAGGTACCGATACGACGCTCCCCGATCGTACGGAGTCCGAGCCGCGGACGAACCGAGAGATCTACGAGGCCGCCACGACGGGCAAGGGGGGCGCGTGCGCGAGCTGTCACCTCCCGATCAATGCGATCGGCTATTCCTTCGAGCACTACGACAGGATCGGTCGGTACCGCACGCTCGATCGCGAGATCGAGGTCGATGCGTCCGGGTCCTTCGCGGGCCAAGACTTCACCAACGCGGTGGAGCTGAGTGCTCAGCTGGCCAACAGCGAGCTCTTCACCTCGTGCGTCGTCGAGCATTGGGTCGCCTACGCGACCGGGGGGGACGAGGTGCTCGCGGAGGGATGTCTCACCGAGCAGTTGACCGAGCGGGTGCTCGCCGAGGGGCTCGGTCCCGTGGAGCTCCTGGCCGAGATCGCGATGCATCCGGTGTTTACCGGGGTGGGGGACGAATAGTCATGCGCATGAGGCTCAATCGACGCAACTTCGTCTCCTTGGCTGGGCTCGGTCTCGGGGGGCTCGGCCTCGGTGCGGCCGCTCCCTGGTCGCGCTCGCGTGCCAGCGTCCTCGCGCCGCCGCGCCGGGTCGTGTTCGTCTACGCCGAAGGCGGTTGGACGGCGCCGCACCTCGTCATGCGCCCACCGGGGGCACCCGCGGAGTGGAGCGAATACAACATCTACGACGCCGAGCGGTTCGGGACCGTCCCGGATCCGCTCGAGTTCGAGTTCTCGCTGACCGATTCGAGCCTCACCGAAGATCGGTTCAGTCGCGTGCTTGCGCCGCTCTACCGCCATCGCAGCAAGATGACGGTGTTCGAGGGCCTGGCGATGCTCAGCACGTCTTTGGATCCCAACGGCGACGCCCATGCCCAAGGGCACATCGGCTGCATGTCGGCGATCCCCGCGGCGTACACCTACGACGAGGTGAAGTCGTGGGGGTCTGGCCCTTCGATGGATCAGCGGATCCAAGAGTTTCTACGGAACGAAGCTCCCGAGCTCCGTTCGCTCGATTTCCGCCCGTCCGTCGATCGCCAATACGTCGAGCTCTTTCACGAGTTTCTCTATCGCAGCGACGGAATGGGTGGGGCAGAGCGCTTGCCCACGCAAAGCGATCCCGAGGCCGCGTTCGACGACCTATTCGGTGGCAGCGAGGTCCCCCCGACGGATCCTTTGGAACTGGCTCAGCAGCAGATCCTCGCCGTCACCGACGAGCAGTTCCGCGACCTCTCCGGTCGCCTCGCCGGGGACGATCGCGTCAAGATCGAGACCCACCGCGAGATGCTCGAGGCGCTGCGAACTCGCCTCGGCTCGCAGGTCGATTGTGGCTCGCCGGCGCGACCTGGGTCGATCGATGGCGTCGATGAAGCCGAAGGCTATGTGCAGGACTTCGATTCCTTCACCCAGCTCATTGGTGCCGCATTTGCGTGCGGGGTTTCGCGCGTCGCGAGCCTTGGCCTGACCATGATCCCCCCGCAGCTCTATGGATTGCCTTCGTCCGCCTCGATTCACCACGAATACGAGCACGAATCCGATCCTTTCGTCGGGTTCGCCTCCAACTCACCCTTCGAGGGCGTCTACAGCACGCAGAGCGAAACCTGGATCAACGCCTACGAGGGCATGGTCGCGCGGAATGTCTGGCAGGCGCAGCAAGTGGCGAAGCTCGCGGACATCCTGGACGCGATTCCAGAGGGCGATGGAACCCTGCTGGACTCGACGCTCATCGTCTACCTCAGCGAGCTCTCGAGCGGCGTGCACGGGCACGAGGCATATCCGGTGATCTTGCTCGGAGCTGGCGGCGGTATCGTGACTCCCGGCCGCTACATCAAATACGCGCAGAGCAACCCGAACCCGTACGGGCGCAACTACGCCAACGAGTTCACCGGTACGCCCCACACGCACCTCTTCATCTCGATCCTCCAGGCGTTCGGCATGGACGTCGACATGCTGGGCGCAGCCTCGGTGGAAGGGGCGGCTCCGCACGCCAACGTCGAGGGCATCGTCAACCTCTCGGGGCCGCTCCCGCGGCTCGTCGTTTGAGGGCAAGAGTTCGGGCGTGATATCGCACGAACGCGTCGACGTCCTCCGCGTGGCCCCACCAGGTACACGAAAGAAATCTCCGCACTGGGCGACTACGGTCCCCCTCCCTAGCTCTATTTCTGACGCGCGTCCGCGGCGAGCCCGAGGCGCCCGAGTTCGCGGTCGAACTCGCGGCGAAGCTCTTGCTCGGACATCCCGAGGTTCGCCGCCGCGCGCTCGAGCGAGTAGCGTAGGTTTCCCACGCGAATCTTCGGATTCGAGCCGAGCTTCACGGCTCCATCTTGGATCTGCGGCCGATCCTCGATCCCCACATAGACGTCGCGCCGCGCCAGCGCAGGGAATGACTGGACCGCGCGGTCGTAGAGCTCCCGATCGCGCGGAACCAGGCCATCGCGGGGGATCCGAGAGAGGTCGAGCACGACGCCCGCCTCCAGCTCACCGTTCTCGAGCACTGCCCGGGACGCCTTGATCGGCGTCTGCGTGCCTGCCGGGAGCCCACGCGTGTGGAAGTTGCGGACCTCCTTGCGTTTGGTCCTCGGCTTGGGCGAGGAGGCGCCGGGCGGTGGTGGTGGATCGCCGGCGGGTGGGGTCACCTCGGCTGCGGCCCCGCTAGCCTCGGGTGTGGGCACGAACTCGGCGACTTCCGGCGAGCCATCCCCCTCGGAATCCGGCGGCACCGAGACCGAAGCGTCCTCGTACCAATCCGGCAGCGCGGTCGCCTGGCGCCACAGATACGCGGCCGCGAGCGCCCCCAGAAGGAGGAGCAACGCGGCCGCGACGAGGAGCTTCTTCACGGCGCCCGAGGTCTAGTCGCGGGTGAGTTTGCGGTACTTGATCCGCTTGGGGACGAGGGCGTCGTCGCCGAGCCGCTTCTTGCGGTCGGCTTCGTAGTCCGCGAAGTTGCCCTCGAACCAGGTGACCTTGCTCTCGCCCTCGAAGGCGAGGATGTGCGTGGCGACGCGGTCGAGGAACCAGCGATCGTGGCTGATGATGACGGCACATCCGGGGAAGTCGAGGAGGGCCTCCTCGAGGTGTCGCAAGGTATCGACGTCGAGGTCGTTGGTGGGCTCGTCGAGGAGCAGCAGGTTGCCGCCTTTCTTGATGAGCTTGGCGAGGTGGACACGGTTCCGCTCGCCGCCGGAGAGCTTGCCGACGAGCTTTTGCTGATCGGCGCCGTTGAAGTTGAACTTGCTGACGTACGCGCGGGCGTTGACGTCTTGGCCGGGCATGCTGATCGTCTCGGACCCCTCCGAGATCTCCTCGTAGATCGATTTCTTGGGATCCAGGGCGTCGCGCGACTGGTCGACGTAGGCGAGGTCGACGGTCTCCCCCATGACACACTGGCCGCCATCGACCTTCTCTTGGCCGGCGATGATGCGGAACAGGGTGGTCTTGCCGGCGCCGTTGGGGCCGATGATGCCGACGATGCCACCGGGCGGCAGCGTGAACGACAAATCATCGAACAGCAGCTTGTCGCCGTAGGCCTTCTTGACCTTCTTGAACTCGACGACCTTGGTCCCGAGACGCCGCGTGAACGGGATCCGGATGTCGGTCCGGTCGATCTGGCGATCGTTGGCCTCCTCGAGCAGCTTCTCGTAGGCGCTGATACGAGCTTTGCTCTTGGCCTGCCGCGCCCGGGGGCTCAGGTTGATCCATTCGAGCTCGCGCGAGAGGGTGCGGCGGCGTTGGGTCTCGGCCTTCTCTTCCTGCTCGAGACGTTTGCGCTTTTGATCGAGCCAAGAGGAGTAGTTGCCTTGCCAGGGAATCCCACGGCCGCGATCGAGCTCGAGAATCCAGCCGGCGACGTTGTCGAGGAAGTACCGGTCGTGGGTGATGGCGACGACGGTGCCGGGGTAGTCGTGGAGGTGGCGCTCGAGCCACGCCACGCTTTCGGCATCGAGGTGGTTGGTGGGCTCGTCGAGCAACAGAAGGTCGGGCTTCTGGAGCAGCAGGCGGCAAAGTGCGACGCGCCGCCGCTCGCCGCCGGAAAGCGTCTCGACCTGGGCATCCGGAGGTGGGGTGCGCAGGGCGTCCATCGCGAGCTCGAGCGTGTGGTCGAGCTCCCAACCGCCACCGGCTTCGATGACGTCTTGGAGCTTCGACTGCTCTTCGAGCAGCGCATTCATCTCGTCGTCGGAGGAGACCTCGCCGAGCTTCATGCTCACTTCCTCGAAGCGCTTGAGCGTTTCGACCATCTCACTGACGGCTTCCTCGATGTTCTGCTTGACCGTCTTGGAGGCGTCGAGCTGCGGCTCCTGCTGGAGGAAGCCCACGCGGACGCCGTCTGCGGGCCATGCCTCGCCCAGGATCTCTTGGTCCTGACCGGCCATGATGCGCAGCAGGGTGGTCTTGCCGGAGCCGTTGGCACCGAGGATGCCGATCTTTGCCCCTGGAAAGAACTGGAGGTGGATGCCCTTGAGGACCTCTTTGCCGCCCGGATAGACCTTACGAAGGTCTTTCATCGTGAAGATGTACTGGTAGGACGCCATGTGTTGCCCCTGACCGCGTGGGTCGAGGCGGCGACTCTAACAGGGTGCGGTCGACCGCAACACCCCGGCGTCAGAACCGTAACGCAGACGGTACAGCCGCTCGCGTCTATGGCATCCGGCAGCCGAGCGCTTGCGCCTGCGCGTACGTCATCGATTCCGCCACGCCCTGCTCGAGGTCACGCGCGGGGGTCTGGCTGTAGCAGGGGACCTGCCCAGGGCCGGAGTAGTCCACCCAAATCGTGTTGCGATCGCGGACGTCGAGGTGAACGAACGTGCTGTTGGGGTAGTACCCCACGCCCACATCCGCGAACGAGGCGCGCAGGGTCTCGAACAACGTGCGGTTGGGAACGCCCGGAACACGGAAGTCGATCGCGTGGCCTCGCGTATGGCGGCTGCGATCGTGGTGACGGTTGTGGTGCCGGTATCCGGACACGACCTCGATCGGGCGGCCCGGATAATGTGCCGCCACCGCCACGAGCAGCGCCGCCAACCGCCAATGGATGGGATGGTCGATCTGGGTGCGCGGGTCCGCCAGGAACTCGCGCAGCTCTTGCAGCGCCGCAGCCTGGAGATGGCCTTCGGCGTCGAACAAGACGAGCGTGTGTCGCGTGGCTTTGCGCAGGTGCACGAGCTCCACGGCGGGCGCTTCTGCGGCATGAATCGGGCGAATCATGGAAGGCGGCGGCGGTGCAGGCGTGGTGGACTGCAGCGTCAGGATCCAGGCGAGGACGAGCATCGGCGTCACCGAGCGCCATGGAAAGCAAGCCGCATGCCGTTCTGACGGGCGCAAAAGGGGCCTCAGCGGCCACCCCTGCGGCGCGCGCGATGTTGCTTGCGGAGGGGAGGGGGGAGCGCTAATCAGCACCGCCATGGATACCCCCGCGGGCAAATTCGTCATGGAGAACTCCCTCAAGCGCTACGGAGTCGAGCGCTGGGGCGAAGAGTTCCTCGGCGTCAACGATGACGGCAACCTGGTGTTTCGCGCGCCGGGCTTGCCGCCCGTGGACCTCTACAATTTGTCGCGGTTCCTCGAGAGCAAGGGGATCCGGCCACCGTACGTCATCCGCTTCCCGAGCATGATCAACGAGCGGCTGCACCGCCTGCGCAATGCGTTCCAGGCCGCGATCCAGGAGAACCACTACGACGGGACGTACACGTCGGTGCTGCCCGTGAAGGTCAATCAGCGCCGGGCCGTCATCGAAGCGGTGCTCGCCGACGATTCGTTGCCGGTGGGCCTCGAGGCGGGCACGAAACCGGAGCTTCTGCTCGCGTTGTCTCGCCGGCCGTCGTCGCGAGCTCCACTCTTGGTGAACGGGTTCAAGGACCGCGAGTTCATGCGGATGGCGTATCACGCGGCCGAGCTCGGTCACCGCGTCATCATCATTCTGGAGTCCATCCGCGAGGTCGTCCGGTACCTCGAGGTCGGTGAGAGCCACCCCTGGACGCGGACGCCCGAGATTGGCGTGCGCGCCAAGCTGTACACGCGAGGCAGCGGACGCTGGCAGAGCTCCGGTGGCGAGACCGCGAAGTTCGGCCTGACCACCAACGAGATCATCTCGGTGGTCAATCGTCTCGGCGAGGCGGGCCAAATCTCGAAGCTCGTCCTCCTCCACTTCCACATCGGCTCGCAGATCACCCGCATCAAGCGCATCAAGCAGGCCGTCCGCGAGGGCGCGCGTCTGTTTGCCGAGCTCCAGCGCGCGTATGCGCCGAGCATGGAGTTCCTCGACCTCGGTGGTGGTCTCGGCGTCGACTACGACGGTAGCCGCACCTCCTATCCGTCCTCGGCCAACTATACGATCGAGGAATACGCGAGCCAGGCGGTGTGGGAGATCAAGCAGGTCATCGAGCAAACGGACGTCAAGGTGCCGCACATCATCACCGAGAGCGGTCGCGCGCTCGTGGCCTCGCACGCGGTCACCGTATGCGACCTGCGCGATGTGCAGGGCGACCTGTTGCCGATCCCCGATCCGAGCCCCAATGACAACCAGCTCATCGTTCGGTTGCGCGAGACGCTCGAGGCGCTGAGCGCCAAGAACTACGAGGAGTATTTCCACGACGCGATCGACTTCCGGGACGAAGCGCTCGACCTGTTCTCGAAGGGCTACCTCTCGATCGAAGACCGTGCGAACGCGGAAGGTCTGTTCGCACGCGTCAAGCTCAAGACGGCGCGCCTCGTGGAGACGCTCAAGCGGCCCTCCGAAGAAATCGTGGAGTACCTGTCCGTGGCGCAGAAGAAGGTGCTGGCGAACTTCTCCATCTTCCAGTCGTTGCCCGACACCTGGAGTATCGACCACGTCTTCCCGGCGGCACCGCTCTCGCGGCACGGGGACCGTCCTTCGCTGAGCGCGGAGATCGTCGACATCACGTGTGACAGCGACGGTTGCGTCAAGAGCTTCGCTCACCCGGACGAGAACATGCGGTTCCTACCGCTGCACGAGCGCCACGATTCCAAAGAGGCGTACTACCTCGGCTTCTTCCTGACGGGGGCGTACCAAGACAGCCTCGCCAACTCGCACAACCTCCTCATGCGAACGCACGAGATCGTGGTGCGGCGCGAGGACGAGACGCCCTCGCACGTGCCGGGGGTGAACCGGGTGCGCTTGGGCGACGGCGTCGCGATCGACATCAAGATCGGCGCGACGAACGAGGACGCCTTGGCAGCCATGGACTTCGACGTCGAGACCATGTTGCACGAGCTCCGCCAGCGTCATCTCGATCACGAGACGACGCTCGGCGAAGCTTGGGCGCTCGGCATGCTCCAGTCCTACCCGTACCTCACGCGCGAGTGAGGGCCTGGGCTCACGAGAGCAGCACGACCACGGCGACGACGCGTTTCCCGTTGTGCACGGGGAACGCGAGTCCCACCTCGAGCCCGGCTTGCACGGCGGCGTCGCGGCGCGGGAAGGCATCCGTGAACAAGGTGTCGAAGACGATGGGAAGGGCGGTGCTGTAGGCCCGGCCCGGTAAGCCTTCGTCGCGCGCGAGGGTCAACGATCGGCTTGCCTCGGCGAAGCCTTCGAGTCCCTCGGTGTACGCCGATTGTACGAGCTCTAGGCGGTCGTCCGGGTTCCGCACCCACACCTCGAACGCGCGGGCCAACGGAGTGGCTTGGGCGGAGAGCAGCAGGAGAACTTGCTTGATGGCGGTGCCGTGAAAGATAGGGATCCCAAGGCCTGCCTTGACGCCGGCATCGCGGGCCGCCGCGGAGCGCAGGAACGACGTCGACGACTCCGCATCCGTGATGATCTGGGGGATGCGCTCTTGCCAGGTGATGCCCGGCAGCCCGCGTCCGCGCTGAAACCGAAGCAAGCGACTGAGATCCGAGAATCCGCGAATCTTCCCGTAGTAACCCGCGGCGTGGAACAGCTCGCGGAGGTTGTCATCGGCTTCCCACACCTCGATGCATCCGCCGGTTTGATCGCGGCTGCCGCAGAGCATCACGACGACGGCCCGGAGCTCATCTCCGTTCCACACGGGGATGCCGACGCCCGCATCGAGGCCTGCCGCGCGTGCAGCATCCACGCGCACGAATCGTTCGCCGAGCTGCTCCCAGATCTGCGGAGACCCGGAGCGCCAGACCTCACCAGGGAGCCCTTGTCCACGGGCGAAACGGATATCTTGGCTCAGCTGTTTGAACTCTTCATGGCGGCCATAGGCGCCCGAGTGGAGCCTCAGCTCATCGCCGTGGGGAACCCACACCTCGATCACTTGGACGAACGCGTTCTCGACGGGCATGTGTGATGCCCTTCGTATGCTTTTGCGGACCGTGCGTCGAGAGCTTGAACGCGGCGCGAGAACTCCTACGACCGCGAAGGATTTCGACTCGCTCCATCCTTCGCGTGGCTTCGGATCGCAGACGTCATTCGTCCGATTTCGAGCGGTTCGTGGCGGCCGCGATCCGGTCGCGGAGACGGCCCACTTCCCCGCGGAGGGTAGAACCGAGAGAGCTGAGCTCATCGGTCATTCGCTCTTTTGCGCCTTCGATCTTCTGCTCGAACTCCCGCAGCCGGGGTTCGACCTTCGCCCAGGCATCCTTGGCGTCTCGGCCCGCAAGGTGGAGGCGGACACGGATCTCGTCCGCCATACGTTGGAGGTCAGATTTGAGGCTTTCGTTGTCGTCGGTCATCGCTTCGAGTCTGACCCCGTTTCCGTGAGGTGGCGCAGAAAAGTTTGCCGTGGGGCGCGCCGTATCGAGCGATGCCGCCGCGTGCGGCACCGCGCGCTCAACCTTGCACGGGACGGCCGCGCGTTCGCAGGCGTTCGTAGAACCACCAATGATGTCCACCGAGGTCGACGCACTCGTAGCCGCGGTCGGCCCAATAGTCCTCACCATAGTCGTGCACCGCCGGTTCGGAGACGATTCTGGCTCCGGCTGCCCGCGCGCGCTCCACATGCGCGTCGACATCGTCGACGTACACCATCATGTTTTGCGTATTGGCACCTTGGGCGCGCGTGGGTGGCCGCATCGAAGGGAACTTCTCCGGCTTCTCTCCCCCGACCATGATGAGGCCTTCGCCGTACTCGAGTTCGGAGTGTTCGATGCGCCCGACTCACCGAAATGCGGGGCCAGCCAGGCGGAGTCGGTTTCATACGACGAGCCTAGCAAAGGCCCACGCCCCCTCAGGGAAGGTCGGGCGTGATCGCGTGGCCCGGTCCGCGCCACACTTCGCGACGGGAAACCCGAGGCTCGTCAACGCTCACCGCGCCGAGGGTTCGACGGCGCTCTGGATCGACCGGCTCCCGGATCACCCGGAACAACCCCGCGGAGAACGGTTGGTCCGAATCCGCGCCCCGGACGAGCTCGATGCGCTCCCGCAACCCCTGGCGATCCATCTCGAGCGCGCGGTGGTGGCAAAAGGGATTGTTTCCCGGGCGACCAAGGAGAGGTTCGCTCGCCGCCGTGCAGCCCGACATGCAGGTCTCCGCGTAGTAGCAGTCGCGGCAGTAGCCCCAGAGATCGTCGAGGGTCCGCTCTCGGAAGTATCGCAGCTCCTTCGATTGGGCCCACAGGGTCTTGAGGTCGAGCTCTCGCCACGATCCCCCGGTGTTCTCGGCACCGCCGAGGCTCGGGCAGTTCTTGATCACGCCGTTGCTCTCGATCGCGATCGTGCGGTGGCCCGCGTGGCACCCCGTGAAGTGTCCAGACGCGCGTTTTTGACGGCGCCGCAACCGATGCTCGAAGGGTCCGAAATATCCGAGGTTGTTCCCCGGCCAGAGCACGATGCCGCGCTGCTCACATTCTTCGAGCACGCGATCGAGCGTCTCGAACAGCTCGAGGAAGTGGTACGGCTGCAAGACGAGGTCGTCGTGCTCGACCGCGTTGCCGTGAGGGCAGGTGATCTGGAGCTGCCAGGCCCAGATCCCCGCGTCGGCGAGGAGCGGCAGCAGGGCGAGGAGCTCGTCGCGGCTGCGGCGATTGATCTGCGTGTTCACGGCGACCTTGGCACCCGCAGCGCGCAGATGTGCAATTGCGGCGAACGCCCGTTCCCAGCTGTGTGGACGGTTGCGCACGAAGTCGTGCGTCTGCTGCATGCCATCGATGGAAACGTTGACGCTCTGGACGCCCGCCTCGACCAAGGCTTCGGCGCGCGTTTGGGTGAGCCCGTAGCCGCCCGTGGTGAGCGAGCAGGTCATGCCGCGCTCTCGGACGCGTCGAATCACGAGCAAGACATCGGCGCGCAAATAGGCCTCACCGCCGATGAGGACCACTTCACCCACACCGAGGTCAGCGAGGTCGTCGACGAGCCGTAGCGCCTCTTCGGTCGTGAGCTCGTCCGGCCGTGCATGGGCTGCACGCGGGCCGCAGTGGAGGCAGCGTTGGTCGCACGCGAGTGTGAACTCCCAGACGGCCAACGCGGGCCGTGGTGCCTCGGTGTCGTCTTCCACGAGGTGATAGCCACGCCCTTTCGTGCGCGGCAAAGGGGTCGCGAGCACCGGCAGGCGCTTGCGGGCTTCGTGGAGGCGCATCGTCACGACTCCGTCTCGGAAGTGGAGTCGCTCCCCCCGGACGCTTCCGTCTCCCCGCTGCTCGAGGATGGGTCGGGCGCCACCATCTCGGTTTCTGCGCTTCCCGTCTCCGTCCCCTCGGCACCGCCGCTCCCGTCTTGGACGCTGGTTTCGTCGTAGTACCCGGGGCCGGCGTAGTCCTGACCGCCGTACTCCTCGTCGTCGTCTTCGGCCGATGTGCTCCCCGTCTCCCCGCTGCTCGTGCTCCCGGTGGAGGTGGAGGGGGAGGCGGTTTCGTCGTCTTCCTCGGACCCCGGACCCGCATAGTCCTGACCCCCGTAGTCTTCGCTCTCGCTCTCCGCCCGGGTGCTCTCTCCGGAGCTCGTGGCGGTCTTTCCTTCCGAGCTCGAGTCCAAGGTTTCCCCGCTGCTGCTCCCGTCGTCACTCGAGCCCCCTTGCGGGCCGGCAGCGCAGCCGGCCAGCGTCAGGCCGAGCATGAGACCGACGAACGAAACCCGCGGGGCGGTGACCGAACCGAGCGCGGTTGCGCAGAACGGACACGCCGCCGCGTCATTGCGCACGTGACGCCCACAGGAAGGACAAGGAACGTGGATGCTCATACGGAGTAGGGTGACGTCCTTCGCCGCTTCGATTCCACCCGCAGTTTTTTTTCCCGTGCTCGCGATCGAAATTCCTTCGGTCGTCACGCGTTCGTGGGTCCCTCAGGCTTGGACTATGATTTCGGCGCCCCCATGGACGAAGACGATGCCACCCTGCTCGACGCGTGGCGTGCGGGCGACCGCGCGGCAGGTGCCCGCTTGCTCGAGCGGCGAGTGCGCGAAATGACCTGGTTCTTTCGCAACAAGGTGTTCAACGAGTCCGACGTCGCCGATCTCGTCAACCAGACGTTTCTGGCGTGCGTCACCGCCAAGGATCGCTTCCGCGGCGACACCTCGTTTCGTCGGTTCATGTATGCCGTTGCGCAGAACACCCTACGTGAGTATCTGCGCCAGCGAGCCAAGCGCTCGCGAGAGCAACTCGACTTCTCGGAGGTCTGTGTCCAGGCGATCGACCCGCGTTCGATGAGCTCCATCCACGCCGAGCGCGAGGAGCTCCAAGCCTTCGTGCATGCGCTGCGCCTCCTGCCGCTCGAAGACCAGACCGTCCTGGAGCTCAAGTACTTCGAGGGGTGTAGCGGGAGCGAGATCGCCGAGCGGCTCGGTATCCCCGAGGGTACCGTCCGCAGCCGCCTGCGACGTGGTCTCCAGCGCTTGCGGGAGCGGATCGCCGAGCAGCTCAAGGGACGGGGTGAGGCGGTTCCCACCGATGCCGAACTCGAGGCTTGGGCCGCGGAGATCCGAGTCCCACGGGTGCACGCGTGACGAACGCGGCGGATCCCAGTCACGAGCTCCCTTGGTCGCTCCCCGATCGACTCGTGCTCTCGACGGTCAAGGGTGCCTTGCTCGGGGAGGTCGATCCCGTGCGGCTCGGTCGCTACACCATCGAGCGGTCGCTCGGGGAAGGTGGTGTTGCGCGGGTGTACCTCGCGTTCGATCGGGAGCTCGAGCGTCGCGTCGCCCTCAAGATCATGGGGATCGCGGGGCAGGGCGATGCCCGTCGCCAGATCGCCCGTGAGGGGCAAGCGATGGCTCGGCTCTCGGATCCCAACGTGGCGCAGGTGTACGCGGTCGAGGAGATCGACGCGCAGTGGGTGGTCGCGATGGAGTTCGTGGACGGGCAAGACGTCCGCGCGTGGCTCTCCGCCCAGGTTCGCGGTTGGCGGGCCATCGTCGAAGTTTTTGCGCAAGCAGGTTCTGGTCTCGCGGCCGCGCACGAAAAAGGGCTCGTCCACCGCGACGTGAAACCCGAGAACATCGTGCTCGAGGCTGGTGGCCGCGCCAAGGTCGTCGACTTCGGGTTGGCGGTCCCGGAGGCGTCCGAAGGCGGCGAGGTTTCGGACGACCACGCCGTTGTGTGCGATCGCGCGACGCAGCCCTGGATCCAAGGGACGCCGGGGTACATGGCGCCCGAGCAGTGGAGCGGTCCGGGGGTCGACGCGCGCGCCGATCAGTTCGCGTTCTGCGTCGCGCTGTTCGAAGCGCTCGCAGGTCGCCGTCCTTGGACCGCGACGAGCTCCGCGGGCCTTCGGACCGCCATGCGGACGCAGCCGGTACCCACGTTGCCCAGCGCGGTCCCCCGATACATCCATCGCGTCCTGCGTCGCGGCCTGGCGACGTCACCGGAGTCGCGTTGGCCTTCGATGCGAGCGTTGCTCGCCGCGTTGGACCCAAACCGTCGTCGGCAACGAAACCTGGTCGCGGCCAGCAGCACGATGGCGATCGCGCTCTGTGGCTGGGCACTCCTGGCCTCTCGCGATCCGTGCGCGCATGCGGGCGACGCCATTGCGGAGGTCTGGACACCTGCCGTGCGCGCGGAACTGAGTGGGCCCCCGAGCGCGCACGCCCTTCCTTGGGTCGCACAGACGGCGACCGCCGTCGCATCGCGACTCGACGGGCGTGCGCAGGGGTGGTCGCGCGCGGCACGGACGGCGTGTCTCGATGCCCCCCGCAACGACGACACCGCGGCGTGCCTGCAGCGATCCAAGGATCGCATCCGCGACATGGTGGACCGCATGCGCTCGGGCGAGCCGTCGCTTTGGGTGGATGCCGTCGCGGATACGGAGCTCCTGCCGGATCCGGTCCGTTGCCTCGAGTCCCCGGATGCGATCGTATCGTTGGATCAAGCGATCTTGGGGGACGTTCGCGACCTGCAGCGAAGGCTCGGCGCATGGTCCGTCCCGCGTTCGTCTCCCGTCGATCGATCGCCACTCGACGGGACCGATGCCGTCATTGCGCGCGCGGTGGCAGCCGCGGAGGCACGCGACCACCCGGCGTTGGCGTGGTTGCACTGGCTCGCAGGGCGGTGGACCATTCGAGAGCGTGAACCGGCCGAAGCCGAGGTCCACCTTCGGCGCGCGCTGACGCTCGCGCATCAACGCGGGGACGAGCGCCTCGCGATCGCGGCCTCTGTCGAACTCGTCTACGCCGTGTCACGGACGCGAGAGCGAGCCGCAGAAGCCGAGGATCTCGCGAGCTCGACCGCGGCGATGATCGCCCGCGAAGGCGATCTTCCCCTGCTGCGTGCGCGGCTGCTGTCTCATCGCGCCTCCGCGTTGGCCCACGCACCGAACCCCGAGGCGGCCACCTCGGTCGAGCTTCATCGGCAGGCCGTCGCGCTCTTGCGCGATACCTTGGGCGCCGACCACCCGGATACGTTGGCGGCGCGCGGAAACCTGGGCGCGGCGCTCAACTATGCGGAGCGCCCCGAAGAGGCGAGCGACGTGCTCACCGGCGCGCTCGCAGACGCCGAACGGGTGTGGGGCGACGAGCACCCGCGGACGGCGACGCTCCTCAGCGCCCTCGGGTTGGCGCGCGTACGCCAAGGCGACTTTGCGCAGGCCGAGGCGAACCTTCGGCGCGCGCTCGAGATCCGCGCGGCGAACTTTGGAGCCGATCACGCTCAGATGGCCAACGCGCGCTACAACCTCGCCATCGCGCTGAGGCGCCAAGCTCGGCACGAGGAGGCCGTCCAGCAACTCTTGCTCGGGCTCGCGGCGAGGCAAGCGGTGCTCGGGGCGAAGGACCCTGCGTTGTCGCCGTGGTGGGTCGCGCTCGGGGAGTCCCAGCTGGCGACCGGCGATCTCGTGCGCGCCCGAGACAGCCTCGAGGCTGCGCTGCGTGGGTTCGAGACGGTGGGCGCAGTGGTCGAAGATTATGTCCGCGTCCGCACCGCGCTCGCGCAGGCATGGGAGCCGCAAGACCCGGAGCGTGCCCGCGTCTATCGCGAGTTGGCGGCCGATCCGACGCGCCGTCCGTGAAGGGCCGGAAGGGTCGCTCACTCGTGGCTCGTGTTACCTTTGGGGGCGTGACCCGGGCCCAACCATCGGCGCGCCTCTCCTACGAGGCCTATGTGGAGCAAGAAGATGGCGGCGCGGAGAGGCACGAGTTTCTCGACGGCTGCGTCTACGCCATGGCAGGTGGCTCGCCCGAGTATGGTGCCCTCGCGATCGCGTTCGCCAGCGAGCTGCGAACCGCCCTCGCCGACAAGCCGTGCCGGGTGTTCTCGTCCGATGTTCGGGTGCGGGTCGCCGCATCCGGGCTCACCACATACCCCGATCTGAGCGTCGTCTGCGGGGAGCTCGTCACGGATCCCGTCGATCGGAACGCCGTCATCAACCCTATCGTCCTGTCGAGGTCCTTTCGGAAACCACCGAGGCCTACGACCGCGGCAGCAAGGCTGCCCACTATCGGTGCATCCCCAGCCTGCGTGAGTATGTGCTGCTCGCCCAAGACGAGCCCCGCATCGAGGTCTATCGCAAGAATGCGCTCCAGCGCTGGGAGCTCATCGAAGCGCGCGCGGGCGAGGACGTCGAACTCGCGTCGGTCGGGGTCACGCTCGGAGTGGATCGGGTCTATCGCGACCCGCTACGTGCTCCGAGCGCGTAGGCCGAACGGGAGCTCATGGTTCCGCGTCCACATCTCGGGCGTTGGGCGGCGCGAGCTCGTAGCGATCGGCCGTCGCGGCCATGACGCCCTGGATGCCGCGAACCGCTTCCCCGAACTCGACGATCGGGAGCTCGCCCTTGGCGAAGCGATCGTCGACGCGAATGATCTCGTCGACCACGAACTCGCCGTCGCAGGGGGCCGGATCGGTCACCGTGGCGTTTTCGACCCGAACGTAGACCCCTTCGTAGGCGCGGAGATCGTCCTCGAGGAGCTCGGACGCTTCGAGGACCCACGCGGCAGGCATCGCGCCGCCGGCACGTTCCGTCACCGCCTCGGGGAACACCTCGAGCGCGTAGAGGTCTCCGTCTTGGACGAGCCGGCCTTCGAGATCGACGCCGGTGCCCGGTACGATCGCGGTTCCCAAGGCCGCCGATGGAATGAGGATCCGGAGCCCAGAGTAGGGGCCCCCTTCGTTGGCTTGCACGAAGAACTCGTAGGCGGTGTCGCCGTCGTTTCGCGCGATGGGGGTGGTCACGATCGCGCCGGCAATCGCGATGAGGGTTCCAGCTTCGACGACACCTTGCTGAATGTCGGGAATGGCAAGCGCAAGTGGCATGTCATCCCCAAGGCCAACGGTCGTGTCGTCCGCCCCCTCGTCGCCACCGCCATAGGAATCGGGTTGTCCGCCGTGCCAGTTCCCAGCGCCCTCGCATTGCACGGGGAGCGGAACCGGGTCCGTGCTCGACCCGCCGCTGCTCGTGCCTCCGTCCCCAGTTTCGCTCTCGGGTTGCTTCGTGTCCCCTTCGGGCGGAGGCGCGGTCGAGGAGCTGTCTTCGACCGCTTGTTCGGGCGGCGGCGCGTTTTCGGTGCTCGGGGCTACGCAGCCACCTAGGCCTAGGGTGGAGCACAGCACCGACCTCGCGTAATTCATGAACCGAGGATATCACGGAGGCGGACCGCGGGCAGGGAACGCGGCGAAGCACGACCTCGCGACTAGCGGGGATGGCTACGTTTAGCCTGATTGCGGCAAGAGATTGGCATGCATTTGAAGCGTCGTAGGTTCTTGGAGTCGGTTGCCGCCGGACTGTCGACCTCGGTTCTCGGCAGCTGTGCCGACGACAGCGCGGCCGCCGAAGGCGAGCTCGATGGCAGTAGCACGACCTCTGCCATGGGGGGCGCACCGGCACGTGAGCCCTCGCCCACCGCGACGCCTGGGAGGCCCGAACGAAACGAGGATTCGACGGGCACGACCAGCACCACCACCTCCGAGTCCGGCGTCGAATCGACGACGGTCAGGGTGGAGGAGACGGAGGCATCGACGGAGGACATCGACTTCGTCCCCGATGGGCCCAACATCATCTTCATCACCGCCGATGACCTGGGATGGACGACGCTGCCCGCCTACGGGAACCCCTACATCGAGACCCCAGCCTTCGAACGCCTCGTACGAGAGGGGGCCCTCTATCGCCGTGCCTTCAATGCGTGCTCGAGTTGCTCATCGAGCCGCGCCACGTTTGCCACCGGCCAATATCCGCACACCCACGGCGTCACGGGACTGGTCCACCGCTTTCCGAGCCTCTCCCTCCCACCGGAGGTCCCGACCGTGGCCTCGCTCCTCGCCGACGCGGGGTACATCACCGCGCTGCAGGGGAAGTGGCACGTCTCCACCGCGGGGCCGCTCGAATATGGCTACGTCGAGGTGCTCAACCCTGGCGGCGACAGCAGCCACGGCATCGCGGACGAATCCGCGGCGGTCGAGTTCATCGCGCGCCACGTCTCGCAGCCGTTCTATCTCGAGCTCAACTTCATGCAGACCCATCTCCGGAGCGACGGGACATGGGCCATGGATCCGGATTTCCCCGTGGATCCGGAGGCCGTGTTGCCGCTCGACGAATGGGTGCTGCCGGACTGGCCCGAGATCCGCGATGCGGTGGCCCGCTACTTCTCGCAGGTGCGGCGGATGGACGCGATCGTGGGGCAGATCCTCGCGGCGCTCGACGAGCTCGGGTTGACGGACCGCACCTTGGTCGCGTTCCTCAGCGACAACGGAGCGCCGTTCCCAGGGACGAAGAAGACGTTGCATGACCGCGGGGTGGGTACCCCGCTCATCTTTCGCTGGCCCAGCACGATCGCGGCAGGACGTGTCATCGAGGAGCTCGTCACCACGGTGGATCTCCCTCCCACGCTGTTGGCCGCCGCCGACGTCCCGGTTCCGGAGCAGATGCAAGGGGCTTCCCGACTCGAGGAGTTGCGCGGGGGTCCCATCCGTGGCGGCACCGAGGTGTTCTCGGAGATCGATCGGCACTCCGAACCAATCCCGTCGCGGTCGATTCGCGTGGAGGGGTGGCGATACATTCGCAACCTCGATGAAACACCGCTCGGGCTCGGTCAACTCACGGGCGTGGAGTGGGCGCAGCGCGTGGCCGAGCTCCCCGAGCATCCTTGGAATCTTCCTCGGGTGCCTGCGGAGCTCTACGATCTCGAGGTCGACCCGCACGAGCAGACCAACGTCGTGGACGATCCGGCGTATGCCGACGTGCGGGCGGACCTCCACGAGCGCTTGCGACGGTGGATGGAGGCCACCGGCGATCCCGCGTTGGCGGACCTGTGAGGTTCCACAGCGAAGTCCCGAGGCTCTACACCTCCCCTCCGGAAGGTCGGGGCCTCGGCGATCCCGACGGTGGACGCCGCCGAATCAACGTTCTGATGGCCCAAGAACGGCCTGTTCCCATTGCGGCAAGGTTTGTGCGGTTTCGGCCGGTTGCGTGCCACGGAGCGTCCCGCAAAACGCCACGCAGGCATGGCAGAAAAGACGGCATGAACGTCGAACCTCTCACGATCCTCGCTGGAACCCTCGAACTCACGCATGAGAGCCCGCGTTGGACGCTCGCCCAGGTCGCCGAGAGCGACGGGAGACGCTCCGTCGAGGGCAAGATCACCTTCGAACGCGCTTTTCTATCCGCCCCCGTCGTCCATGTGGGCCTCGCTGGTTTCGACATCAGCAATGACGCGGCTGCCCGGATCGCCCTGCGCACGATCGACATCACGGCCAACGGTTTCCTCGTCCAGGTCGAAACTTGGGTCAATACGAGGGTATGGTCCGTGACCGTGAATTGGGTCGCGCTCGGGGTCTGACGGGCCTACTCGGCCTGATAGCGGTAGAGCGAGTGCAAGGACTCGGGGGAATGATAGTTGACCCCGAGGTCTTTGATCTTGCCATCGGCCAGATCGTAGACCCACCCGTGGACCTCGGGGCCTCCGCGTTTGGCCCAGGCTTGTTGGACGATCGCGGTCTCGCAGAGGTTGTTGACGCCCTCGATGACGTTCAGCTCCACGACCCTGCGCAGGATCGCCTCGCGATCGAGGAGTTTGAGCTCGCCCTCGTTCATGCGATAGACGTCCTTGATGTTGCGCAGCCACTGGTTGATGAGCCCGTAGTTGCGGTTCGTGAGCGCGGCTGCGACACCGCCACAGCCGTAGTGGCCGCAGACGATGATGTGCGGAACCTCGAGCACCTCGACGGCGTACTGGAGGACGGACAGCATGCTGCCGTCGGTATGCACGACGATATTCGCGATATTGCGGTGTACGAAGATGTCTCCGGGCCGCGTATCCGTGATCTGATTGGCGGGTACGCGGCTATCGGAGCAGCCGATCCAGAGCGCGAGGGGGCGCTGTCCTGCCGAGAGCTTGGCGAAGTAGTCGGGGTCGCTCGCGAGCGAAGCCTCGACGAACCGCGCGTTGCCCGCGATGAGGTCGCGGTAGGATTTCTGCATCTCGTCGGCCATGTCACGCAAGGTTGGCGCGCATCGGGAAAAAAATCACCCCGTCTCGCGGTGGCCCCGGCACGCGGTCGTGCGCGTCCTCTTGCGCGGGATCAGGTTTCGTCGAGCACCTTGCGGACCTTGTGGGTCAGCGCGGCCCCGGAGAACGGCTTGCCGAGGAAGTGCGTTCCGGGCTCCAAGACGCCGTGGTGGACGATCGCCTCGTCGGTGTAGCCCGACGCAAAGAGGACGCGGAGGGTGGGGTGGCGCAACTTGAGCCGTTCGGAGAGGTCCCGCCCGCTCATCGCAGGCATCACGACGTCTGTCAGGAGCAAGTCGATGCGCTCATCGAGGGTTTCGGCCACGCGCAGGGCCTCGACCCCATTCGCCGCGGTGATGACCCGGTAGCCCGCCGCCACGAGGATCCGCTCGCCCGCGGCCCGCACGGACGCCTCGTCCTCGACGAGGAGGATCGTCTCGGTTCCACGCGCCGAGATGTTGGATGGAGGCGGGCGATGGTCGGTCAACGGAGCGTCGACTCGGGGCAAGTAGATCTTGAACGTGGTGCCGCGCCCAGGTTCGCTGTAGACCCAAATGTTGCCGCCGCTCTGCTTCACGATGCCATAGACGGTGGAGAGTCCGAGACCCGTGCCTTTGCCGGCGGCCTTGGTCGTGAAGAACGGCTCGAAGATGCGGCTTTGGGTCTCGGTGGACATGCCTGCGCCCGTGTCCGCGACGGAGAGCTGCACGTAGGGGCCGGCCTTGACGGCGATGTGCGACTCCGCGTACTCGCCATCGAGATCGGCGTTGCGGGTCTCGATGGTCAGCTTGCCTCCTTTGGGCATGGCGTCCCTGGCATTGACCGCGAGGTTCATGATGACTTGATCGAGTTGGCCGGGATCCGCGAGCACATTGCCGAGGTCTCCCGCTGTGTTCACGCGGAACTCGATGTCCTCGCCGAGCACGCGCCGGAGCATGGATTCGATCTTCTCTACGACGACGTTGAGGTTCGTCACCACGGGCTCGAGGATCTGTTTGCGACTGAACGCCAGCAGCTGCTTGGTCAAGGTGGTCGCGCGCTCGGCCGCACCCACCACTTGCTCGAGGTCGCGGCGGATCGGATCGTCGGCGCCGAGCTCCTCCATGGCAAATAGGCTGTATGTGAGGATGACGCTCAGCAGGTTGTTGAAGTCGTGTGCGACGCCGCCGGCGAGGCGTCCAACCGCCTCCAGGCGTTGGGATGCGATCAGCTGCGACTCGGTCCGCTCGTGAAAGATGCGGGCGCGCAGCGTCTCGATGCCGTGGCCGAGGTCGAGCGCGACCTCTTCGAGCAGCGCGCGCTCGCTGTCGTCGATCCCTTCGGCTTCCACCGCTTGGATCGTCAGGGCTCCGATCACGGTGCCTCGCGCGCGGATGTCGAACGAGAACCGCGGTCCCGTCGTCTGACCGGGCGCCTCGGCGCGGGCCGCCATGGAGCGCTGCATGCGATCGGGCACATGCAGCTCGATCCACGCCGCCGAATACCCGCCCGCGTCCACGATGAGCCGACAGACCTCATCCATGAACACTTGCTCGTTCGCCGCGCGAACCAGCATCTGGTTGCAGCGGCTGAGCGTGCTCAGGGCTCGCATCGTCCGTCGCAACGCAAGCTCCGAACGCTTGCGCTCCGTGATGTCGACGGAGAGGATCACGACCCCATCCGGAACGGGCTCGAAGCGCAGCTCGAACCACCCGCGCGAGCGGTCCGGAAATGCGAACTCGTTCTCCATCGCGAGCGGCACCCGAGAGGCCATGCACGTCCGGAGGTGCACGAACATCTCCGTCGCGTCGATCCCCGGGTAGCACTCCACCATCCGACGGCCGAGCAGCGATTCTTTGGTGGTGCGCCCCTGCCGAACGACCGCGTCGTTCACGTAGAGATAGCGGTAGTCGGGGCTGATGACTTGGCACCCCTCTAGCAAGTGATCGAGTGCGCTCCTCGATACGTCGCGTCTGGCGCCAGCGTCGTCGCTCCATGCCCGCGGTTCGTTGAGGTCTGACACTGAAGGACTCGCTCGTCTCCCTAGATCTCACGCCTACGCTGGAGCGGACAAGACCATCGGCCGTGTGGAGCGATCGGGTTGGTTTTCGCGCGATCGCAAAGGGCTTCAGGCGACGGCGGGCGCGCCCAGGGCCGAGCGATGGTGTAGAGTCCACGCATGCGAAGTTCGGAGATGGCAAGCGGCGGTGGGGCACGAGCCCTCTTCGCGATCATCGCGGTTGGCGCGGTTGGGGCGGTCGGATGGTTCGGGTGCGCACCTCCACCGGTTCCCCCAGATCTGCCCGCCAGCGATGCCGCAGCCGAACCCGCGCCCGCGGCCACACCCGCGCCTGCGGACGCGCCAAGCTGGGACGCCGTGCTCTCGGGCAGCCAGCGCAGCGAGGCCAACAAGGCGCGCGACACCTTTCGGCATCCCCGCGAGACGCTCGAGTTCTTCGGTGTGGGGCCGTCCTCTACGGTCGTGGAGCTGTCGCCGGGGGGCGGTTGGTACACGGAGATCTTGGGTCCCTACCTCCGCGCGCAGGGGCGTCTCATCGTCACACTGCCCGATCCGAATGGACCTCCGGCGTATTCCGGCACGCAAAGCGCTGCGGAATTGCTGGCGCGCCTGAAGGCCGACGCCGCGGTGCTCGGCCCCGTGCAGACCGTCATCGAGCCGCTCGAGATCACCTTGGGGCAGGACGGCCGTGTCTCCAAGATCGTGCACCTCCCGTACGAGCTGGCGCCCGCGGGCACGGTGGACGTCGTCGTGACCTTCAGGAACAGCCACGGTTGGTTCAACCGTGGGGCCCTCCCGCTCATCTATGGCGTGGTCTTTGCCGCCCTCAAGCCGGGTGGGGTGTTCGGGATCGTGCAACACCGGGCAGCCGCGGGCGCGGACCCGGCGGTGACGAGTCCCAACGGCTACCTGCCGGAGGCCACCATCGTCGCTGCGGCGGAGGCCGTGGGCTTCAAGCTCGCCGATCGTTCGGAGGTGAACGCCAATCCGCGCGACACCAAGGACTACCCCAATGGGGTCTGGGCCTTGCCTCCGGTCTTGCGCGGTGGGGACGTCGATCGGGCCAAATACGAGGCGATCGGAGAGAGCGACCGCATGACGCTCAAGTTCGTCAAGCCGGCGAGCTAACGGTTCGTGGCGCTCCTACGCCCGCTTTTGCCCGAGTTCGTCCGCGTGGCCGAGATGGACCCGGCGCAGGCCGATCTCGAGGCCCTCCTGCCGCCGGAGGCGGCATGTGTCCAGAACGCGGTGCTCAAGCGCAGGCGGGAGTTTGCGGCCGGTCGAACGATGGCGCGTGCGCTGCTGGCCGAGTTCGGGCAGCCGCACATACCCTTGCTGCCGGGCCCGCAACGGGAGCCGTGCTGGCCCGGGGGCTACGTCGGAACGATCACGCACACGCACGGATGGGCTGCCGTCGCGGTCGCCCGGGCGGAGGCGTGCGGGGGCCTGGGTGCGGACGTCGAGGTCGACACTCCCATGAGCCCAGAAGTCGCGCGGCGGATCTGCATCGCGCCCGAACTCGACTGGCTGACCGAGACCTTCGCCGACCCAGAGGTGCGCATGCGTTGGGGCAAGCTCGTCTTCAGCGCCAAAGAAGCTGCGTACAAAGCCCAGTTCCCGCGCTCGAGGCTGTTCCTGGGCTTCGACGCGATGGAGATCGCGTTCGATCGCGAGGCCGAGGCGTTCACGGCGACCTTCCAAATCGACGCGCCTCCCTTTCGCCGGGGTGATCGCCTGCGGGGGGCGTACCGGTTCAGCGGAGGGTGGATCGCTTCGGCGATTTGCCTGCCTCCGCCGGGGTCCGGGTGTGGCGGATAGTGCGCCTGGCCTGGTTCGAATGCCCGATTTTGGCCGCCTGGGCGCCTCTAACCCCGGTCAAGCACAAAGTTCGAAGAATCGGTTGATCCCGATTTCGTTCTGCCTATACTCGGCGGCCCCGCGCCCAGAATGCGCGTTTGGAGACTCGACCCCCATGCCCACCATTCAGCAGCTCGTCCGTATGGGACGCACTCGGCAGGTCGCCAAGAAGACCGCCCCGGCCCTCAAGGAGTGCCCGCAGAAGCGTGGAGTGTGCGTTCGCGTCTACACCAGTACCCCCAAGAAGCCGAACTCCGCCCTCCGCAAAGTCGCGCGCGTGCGCCTGACCAATGGTATGGAGGTCACGAGCTACATCCCAGGTGAAGGCCACAACCTCCAAGAGCACTCCATGGTGCTCATCCGTGGTGGCCGTGTGAAAGACCTGCCCGGCGTTCGTTACCACGTGGTGCGCGGAACGCTCGACACCACGGGGGTCCAAGGTCGTCGTCAACGCCGCTCCAAGTACGGCACCAAGCGGCCCAAGTAGCCATCCCGCCGAGGAGCCTCCCCGATGTCCCGTAAGAACGTTACACGCCGCGCCCGTTCCGTCCTCGAAATCCGTTACACGGACCACCCCGCCGATATCAACCGGCAGATCGCCAAGTTCATCAACGGCGTGATGCTGGATGGCAAGAAGTCGATCGCCGAAGGCATCGTCTTCGGCGCGTTCGAGATCATCTCGGAGCGCACCAAAGACGACCCGGTCAAGGTCTTCGAGAAAGCCGTCTCCAACACCCGCCCTCGTCTCGAGGTCCGCGCGCGTCGCGTTGGCGGCTCCAACTATCAGGTTCCGGTCGAGGTTCGTCCGGAGCGCAGCCAAACCCTGGCCTACCGCTGGCTGGTGGGGGCGGCTCGGTCTCGCCCGGAGAAGACCATGCGCGAACGTCTCGCCAACGAGATGCTCGACGCAGCGCAGAACCGCGGCTCGGCCGTGAAGAAGCGCGAAGACATCCACAAGATGGCCGAGGCCAACAAGGCCTTTGCGCACTACCGCTGGTAGTCGCTCCTTTTCTCTGCATCCACATCCTTGCTTGGCGTGACCGTCGCACCGTCCGCGGTGCCCCGAACTCACGCCCTTCCTCTGGTCCGACATGGTGCGCCGCACCTCGGACCGGCCGGGCCCTTCGCCCGCCAGATCCCCTCCGCGTCAGCCCTCCGCTGATCGGAGACGGATGGCGGCGAACGCGGCCCTCCGCTCGTTTCCCCATCCATCCATCCATCCGCCCTTCCTGACCCTTCCATGTCCACCCACGAACAGATCGCGCTGACCCGAGACATCGGGATCATGGCGCACGTCGACGCCGGCAAGACGACGACGACCGAACGGATCCTGTTCTACACGGGCATCACGCATCGCCTGGGCGAAGTGGACGACGGCTCGACCCAGACCGATTGGATGGTCGACGAGCAGGAGCGGGGTATCACCATCGTCTCTGCGACGGTGACGTGTGCCTGGAGGGACCACCGCATCAACCTCATCGACACGCCAGGACACGTGGACTTCACCGTCGAGGTGGAGCGGTCGTTGCGGGTGCTCGATGGCGCGATCGCGGTCTTCGACGCGGCCGCTGGCGTCGAGCCCCAGTCGGAGACGGTCTGGCGCCAAGCCGATCGCTACGGGGTTCCGCGGATCGCCTTCATCAACAAGTTCGACAAGATCGGAGCCCGTCTCGAGCTCACGATCGACTCCCTCCGCGCTCGCCTGGGTGCGCACCCCATCCTCATCCAACTCCCCATCGGCGAAGAGAGCTCGTTCGAAGGGGTGGTCGATCTGCTCGAGATGCAGACGATCCACTTTGGCGGTGAGTATGGAGAGCAGGTTCGGGTGGTGCCGCTGCTCGCCGCAGAGCAGCCCGAGCTCCATGCGGCCGCCGTCGTTGCACGCGCGAGCATGATCGAGTCGCTCGGCGAGGTCGACGACGAGATCATGGAGATGTACCTCGGGGAGACCGGGGTGGACATCGACGTGCCCACACTCAAAGCCGCGCTGCGCCGCGCCACCATCGCGAACAAGGGTGTGCCCGTGCTGTGTGGCTCCTCGTTGCGCAACAAAGGCGTGCAACCGCTGCTCGACGCGGTGGTCGACTACCTGCCGTCGCCGCTCGATGTGCCGCCGGTGGCGGCGGATCTCGAGAACGGGGTGAGGGTCGAGCGCCATCCAGACCCCGACGCTCCATTCTTGGCGCTCGCCTTCAAGGTGATCAACGACGCCCACCGCGGTCCGCTGGTGCTGTTCCGGGTGTACTCGGGCACGCTGAAGCTCAAAGAGCCGCTCTGGAACGCCACCAAGGCTCGCAAAGAGAAGGTGCATCGCTTGCTGCACCTGCACGCGATCAAGGCCACGGAGATGGACACCGTCTCCGTCGGTGACATCGCGGCCGCGGTGGGGCTCAAGTTCACCGGTACCGGCGACACGCTCGTGCTCGGGACCGACAAAGAGCGCGTCGTGCTCGCGGGGATGCAGATCCCCGAGCCCGTCATCTTCCGCTCCATCGAGCCCAAGACGGCGGCCGAGCAGAAGGAACTGGATGAAGCGCTCGTTCGGCTGCAGCGCGAGGACCCGAGCTTCAAGGTCCGCCAAGACGCGGAGTCGGGGCAGAACCTGATCTGCGGTCAGGGCGAGCTGCACCTCGAGATCATCATCAGTCGCCTCAAGCGCGAGTATCGGATCGAGCCGCACGTGGGCAAACCGCAGGTGAACTACCGCGAGACGATCGGTGCGCCGGTCCGCCGCGAGCTCACCTACGATCGCGAGATCGGCGGCAAGCGACAGTTCGCACGGCTCGTGCTCGAGGTCGCGCCGCGAGATCGCGGGGCAGGGAACGTGTTCGAGTCGGCTGTCCCTCCGCGGGCCGACGGCTCTACGGCACTTCCACCCGTTCTGTTGGCGGCCGCGAAAGAAGGGATCTCGGACTCGTTCACGCGCGGCGTGCTGATTGGCTACCCGCTCGAGGACGTCGGAGTCCGGCTCGTGGAGGCCTCGTACGAGGAAGATGCCTCATCCGAGGCGAGCTTCCGAGCGGCGGCAGCCATGGGGTTCAATGACGCGCTCGAACACGCATCACCGCGCTTGCTGGAGCCGATGATGGCCGTCGAGATCGTGACCCCCGAGGACTTTACGGGTCCCGTGGTCTCCGATCTGACGGGCACCCGCCGCGGGCGGGTGCTTGGAATGGACGCTGGAGGGGGGCGCACGGCCGTCCAGGTGGTCCGTGCAGAAGTCCCCTTGGCAGAGATGGTTGGATATGCTACCGCACTGCGCTCCGCGACCCAGGGTCGCGCGAGCTACACGATGCACTTCAGCCACAACGCCGAGGTCGGACGAGACCTGCAAGCCAGCATCGTCACCCAGCTTAGAGGCTACTGAACCACATTTTCCCAAGGGAACGTCAACGTGGAAACCCTCAAAATCCGGATCCGGCTGAAGGCCTACGACCACAAGCTGCTCGACCAGTCGGCGCGCGAGATCGCAGACACGGCGCGTCGTACTGGCGCGCGCGTTGCCGGCCCGATCCCGCTGCCGACGAAGATCAATAAGTACACCGTCCTGCGGGGTCCTTTCATCGACAAGAAATCCCGCGAGCAGTTCGAGATTCGCACCCACAAGCGGCTGCTCGACATTCTGGAACCAAACAAACAGACGCTCGACGCGCTGATGAAGCTCGATTTGTCCGCGGGTGTCGACGTCGAGATCAAGACCTGAGGTTTGTCGTGGCGAAGCTGAATGTCATCGATTTGACTGGCGCGTCGGTCGGAGAGGTCGACGTCGCGGACGAGGTGTTCGCGGCCGAAGTCAAGGAGCACCTGCTGTGGGAGGTCGTCCGGTCCCAGCGCGCTGCAAAGCGCCAGGGCACGGCGAGCACCAAGGGGCGGTCGGAAGTGAACCGCACCAAAGACAAGATGTACAAGCAAAAGGGTACGGGTAACGCACGCCACGGTTCGCGGCGCGCCAACCTGTTCCGTGGTGGTGGCGTCGTTCATGGCCCCAAGCCACGCACCTATGAGGTCGGCGTGAACAAGAAGGCGGTCGCGGGCGCGCTCCGCTCGGCGCTGTCCTTGCGCGCGGCCTCGGGTGACTTGCTCGTGGTCCGTGGCTTCTCGGCGGAAGCCGTGAAGACCAAGGTCCTCGCCGCTGCGCTGAAGGCTGTTTCGGCCGAGCGCTCGCTCCTCGTCGACGACGCGGACAACCGCTGGCTGCAGCTCTCCTCCCGCAACCTGCCGGAGTCCAACTTCTTGGCGGACATCGGTCTCAACGTCTACGACATCCTCAAGCACCCCAAGCTCCTCATCAGCGAGACGAGTTTGCGCAAGCTCGAGGAGCGGCTCCGCAAGGGCGCCAAGGCGAAGGGCGCCGAAGCCAACACCGAGGGAGGTGCAGCATGACGCCGCATCAGATCATCGTTCGGCCGGTCGTCACCGAGAAGAGCAACGAGCTCACGGCCCTCAATCAGTACGTCTTCCAAGTTCACAAGGGCGCCAACAAAATCGAGATCCGCAAGGCGATCGAGATGGTGTTCGGCGTTCGCGTCGACAAGGTCCGGACCGCGGTCGTTCGCGGTGACCTCCGCCGCGTAGGTTCCCACTACGGCTACCGCTCGTCTTGGAAGAAGGCGGTGGTCACCCTTCACCCCGACGACTCCATCGAGCTCTACGGGGAGGAGTAGACGGATCATGGCGATCAAGAAGTACAAACCAACCTCGCCAGGCCGTCGCAGCACGACGGTCAGTGACAAGGCGGTCGTCACCGCCGACGAGCCCAACAAGAAGCTCGTAGGCTTCCGCCATCGCGGGACCGGCCGCAACAACGCCGGCCGCATCACCTCGCGCTTCCGCGGCGGTGGCCACAAGCGCCTCTATCGTCAGATCGACTTCAAGCGCGACAAGTTCGGCGTCCCCGGCAAAGTCGCGACCATCGAGTACGATCCGAACCGCACCCCGTACATCGCGCTCATCCACTATGCCGATGGCGAGAAGCGCTACATCCTCCATCCGGCGGGGCTCAAGGTCGGTGACACGGTCCTCAGCTCGGCGAAGGCGGACATCACGGCCGGCAACTCGTTGCCGCTGCGGGCGATCCCCTCGGGTACCGACGTCCACTGCATCGAGACGAAAATCGGCCGCGGCGGGCAGCTCGTTCGCACGGCGGGCGGCTCGGCGCAGGTCATGGCGCGCGAGGGGGACTGGGCGCTCCTTCGTATGCCCTCCGGGGAAATGCGGCGCGTCCACGCGGACTGCCGTGCCACGGTCGGAGTGCTCAGCAACTCCGAGCAGGGCAATATCAATCACGGCAAGGCCGGCAAGACCCGCTGGCTCGGCCGCCGCCCGCACAACCGCGGTACCACCATGAACCCGGTGGACCACCCCATGGGTGGTGGTGAAGGCCGTACTTCGGGCGGTGGACACCCCCGCTCGCCGTGGGGCTGGCCCACCAAGGGCGCCCGGACGCGCAACAACAAGCGCACCAACATCTATATCGTCACGCGGAGGAAGAAGAAGTAATGCCCCGCTCAGTCAAAAAGGGCCCATTCGTCGACCACCACCTTCTGGAGAAGGTGGAAGCCGCGCAGGCAGAGAAGGGTCGTCGTGCCATCAAGACCTGGTCGCGTCGGTCGACCATCCTGCCCCAGTTCGTTGGCGCCAACATCATGGTGCACAACGGCAACAAGTTCATCCCTGTCTACGTGACCGAGAACATGGTCGGTCACAAGCTCGGCGAGTTCGCGCCCACCCGGACGTTCCGGGGGCACGCCGCCGACCGTAAGGCCAAGAAGTAATGACCATCGCGGCGACAGCTAGGCTCAGCTACGTGCGGGTCACCCCCCGGAAAATGCGGGTCATCGCAAACATGATCCGTGGCCAGAAGGTCGGCAGTGCGATCAACGCGCTGCGCTTCCTCAACCGCTCCGGTTCCCGGGAGTTGTTCAAGCTGCTCGTGTCCGCGGTGGCGAACGCCGAGGACAAGGGCGACGTCGATGTCGACGAGCTCGTGGTGCAGACCATCATGGTGGACCAAGGGCCAACCCTCAAGCGCTGGCGCCCCCGTGCGCACGGCCGGGCAACCCGCGTCGTCAAGCGAACGAGCCACGTCGTGGTCGAAGTCGCGAAGGCCGAGGACTAAGGAATCACGATGGGTCAGAAAACACATCCAATTGGCTTCCGCCTCAAGGTCGTCAAGACCTGGAACTCCAAGTGGTTCGAGGCCAACCGCTATCGGCAGTGGCTTCACGAGGACCTGCGTCTGCGTCGCTTCCTCAAGAAGAAGCTCTACGGCGCCAGCATCTCGGAGATCACGATCGAACGCGCGGCGAACAAGGTGAAGATCAACATCTTCTCGGCTCGCCCGGGGATCATCATCGGGAAGCGCGGCGCGGGCGTGGAGTCGCTCAAGCGCGAAGTGCAGAAGATGACCGAGTCCGAGGTGTTCCTGAACATCCAGGAAGTGCGCAAGGCCGAGGTCAACGCCCAGCTCGTCGCCGAGAACATCTGCCAGCAGCTCGAGCGCCGCATCGCGTTCCGCCGTGCGCTCAAGCGCGCCGTGCAGACCGCCATGAAGTTCGGGGCCAAGGGTATCCGGGTGAACGCCGCGGGTCGCTTGGGCAACGCCGAAATGGGTCGCCGCGAGTGGTACCGCGAGGGGCGGATCCCCCTGCACACGCTCCGCGCCGACATCGACTACGGTTTCTCCGAAGCCCGCACCCAAGCCGGTTCCATCGGGGTGAAGTGCTGGATCTTCAAGGGCGAGGTCTACGACCACCGCGATAAGGGCGGTCAAGACACGCGATTCCCCCATCCCGCACAGCGTGGCGGCTGACGCCATCGAGGTGAGTCATGCTTTCTCCTTCTCGCGTCAAGTATCGCAAGGTTCACAAGGCCCGCATGAAGGGCGTCGCCAAGGGTGGCGATATCGTGAGCTTCGGTGATTTCGGGCTTCAGGCGCTAACCTGCGGCTGGCTTACAGCCCGACAAATCGAAGCGGCTCGTATCGCCATCAACCGTACGGTCAAGCGCGGCGGCAAGCTCTACATCCGCGTGTTTCCGGACAAGCCGGTCTCGAAGAAGCCCGCCGAAACCCGAATGGGTAAAGGTAAAGGCGCCCCGGAATACTGGGTTGCCGTCGTGCGGCCCGGTCGCGTGCTCTACGAGATCGAGGGCGTTCCGGAGGATCTGGCCCGGACCGCGTTCCTGCGTGCCCACCACAAGCTGCCGATCAAGACCCGATTCCTCAAGCGGGAGCCCGAGCTGTGAAACCGTCCGAGATGAGAGACAAGACCGACGAGGAGCTTACGGCGCTCGAAACCGAGTTGCGCGACAAGCTGCTCAAGCTGAACGTGGCCAAGGCCACGCAGCGCAGCCGAAATGTTGCGCAGTTTTCCCAGATCCGTAAGGACATCGCGCGAGTGCACACCATCCGGACCGAGCGAGTACTCGGCCTCCGTGCCAAAGGGGAGGAGTAGGCCATGAGCGACAGCAAGATCAAGGACGCGGCCGATGCCTCGGCCACGCAGGAGCGCCGCCACCGTGTCCTCACGGGCATCGTTTTGTCCAACAAGATGGACAAGACGATCGTCGTGCAGGTGAGCCGGCGGTATCGCCACCCGCGCTACAAGAAGTACGTCAACGAGCGCGTGCGCTACAAGGCGCACGACGAGAACAATACGGCCAACATCGGCGACCGGGTTGCGATCGTGGAGTCCCGCCCGCTTTCCCGGGACAAGCGGTGGCGCCTCCGAGAGGTGCTGGAAAGGGCTCAAGTGGTATGATCCAAGTTCAGTCCGTACTCGACGTCGCCGACAACTCGGGCGCGCGCAAGGTGTTCTGCATCAAGGTCCTTGGAGGTTCCAAGCGGCGTTACGCCAATATCGGCGACGTCATCGTGGTCTCCATCCGCGACGCCTTGCCAAACAGCAAGGTGAAGAAGGGCGCCGTCATGAAGGCGGTCGTCGTCCGCTCCCGGAAGGGGCTGCGCCGCTCCGATGGAAGCTTGATTCGCTTCGACAACAACAGCGCGGTCCTCATCGACGCCCAGAAGCAGCCGATTGGTACGCGCATCTTTGGACCCGTGGCCCGCGAGCTGCGAGCCAAGCAGTTCCTCAAGATCATCAGCCTGGCGCCGGAGGTGCTCTGATGCAGCGTGTCAAGAAAGACGACGACGTCGTAATCGTCGCGGGCAAGGACAAGGGCAGCAAGGGCAAAGTCCTCGCCGTTTATCCCGATAGCGACAAAGTTCTGGTCGCAGGCGTGAACATGATCACGCGCCACGTGAAGCCGAGCCAGAGCAATCCCCAGGGCGGCCGCATCCGCAAGGAAGCGCCCATCCATGTTTCCAACGTGATGCTCGCGGACCCGAAGACCGGGGAACCCACGCGCGTGCGCATCAAGGTCCTCGAGAGCGGCAACCGCGTGCGGGTTGCCGTGAAGTCCGGCGAGCAGATCGACACCTAAGGGATAGTTCCGATGGCCAAGGCAACACAACGGAATGCACCGACCGTCAAGAAGAAGTCGGAGCGTGGCTACCCCTTCAAGTTCCGAAGCGTCCTCGAAGAGGCGATCAAACGGCCCGAAGGCTACAAGAGCCACCTGCAAGGTCGGTACGAGAGCGAGATCCGTGCGGCGCTGACGCAGGAGTTCTCGTACAAGAACCCTCTCCAGGTCCCCCGCCTGCGGAAGGTCACCCTCAACATCGGTCTCGGCGAGGCGCTCAAGACCCCCAAGCTGCTCGAGCAAGCGTTCGAGAGCATGGGCCACATCGCGGGGCAGCGCCCCGTGGTCACGCGCGCCAAGAAATCGATCGCAACCTTCAAGCTGCGCGAAGGCCAGAAGCTCGGTTGTATGGTGACGCTGCGCCGACACGCGATGTGGGAGTTCCTGGAGCGGCTCACGAACGTGGCGCTCCCGCGTACACGTGACTTCCGCGGCGTCAGCCGCAAAGCGTTCGACGGCCGGGGCAACTACACCCTGGGCGTCCGAGAGATCCTCATTTTCCCAGAGGTCGACATCGAGAAGCTCGAGAAGGTCCCCGGGATGAACATCTGCATTCACACCACCGCGCAAACGGACGACGAAGGGCGCGCGCTGCTCACTCACCTGGGCATGCCCTTCCGGAACTAGGAGCCTCGTCACATGTCGATGACCGATCCCATTGCCGACATGCTCTCGCGCATTCGCAACGCCGTGCTGGCCGGGCACCGCGAGCTCAGCATCCCGGCGTCCAAGACGAAGCAGCGGATTGCCCAGATCCTCAAAGAAGAGGGTTACATCTCGGATTTCGAGCACAAGCCGGAAGGCCCTCAGGGCTTCATCCAAATCAACCTCAAGTGGCACGCTGGACAGCCTGCGATCGAGGGGTTGCAGCGGGTGAGCCGCCCAGGCCAGCGCCGCTACGCGAAGGTCGGCGACATTCCCAAAGTTCGCAACGGCCTTGGCATCATGATCGTGAGCACCCCTCGCGGCATGATGACGGACCGTGCTGCGCGTCGCCAAGGCGTGGGTGGCGAGCTCATTTGCAGCGTGTGGTAGCGCGCAGAAAGGACCATTGGCCGTGTCACGAATTGGAAATGCGCCCGTCCAGATCCCGACCAGCGTCAAGGTGACGACGCAAGGCAAGACGATCTCCGCGAAGGGCCCCAAAGGGGAGCTCACCTTCGTCGTGCCTGATCGCATCGACTTCACCGTCGAGGGCAACGTCATCAAGTTTACCCGGCACAGCAACAACCGCTTCGATCGCGCGTTGCACGGAACGGCGCGCGCCCGCACGGCAAACGTCGTCAAGGGTGTGTCGGAAGGTTTCTCCCGCGTCCTCGAAATCACGGGCGTCGGTTATCGCGCCGCCGTCAAGGGCACCACCGTGGACCTGACGCTCGGCTATTCGCACGGGATCAGCTACCCGCTGCCGGCCGGTATCTCTGCAGAGTTCAAAGACGGTAAGCTCCGGCTGTCAGGGGCCGACAAGGTCCAGCTCGGCAAAGCCGCAGCCGACATCCGGCGGTTCCGTCCGCCCGAGCCGTACAAGGGCAAGGGCGTCAAGTTTGCCGAGGAAGTCCTCCTTCGCAAAGAAGGCAAGCGAGGCAAGAAGTAGCCTCCCCCAGGCGCCCGCTCGGGCGACGGCCGGTACACGCCCGGCCATTACGGAAGAAGACTCATGGCGACCCAAGACAAAATCGAATCACGAGACCGTCGCAGGCGACGCATCCGGAAGCGGGTCGAGGGCGATTCCTCGCGTCCGCGGCTCACGGTGTTTCGCAGCAACAAGCACATTTACGCGCAGGTCATCGACGACATCGCCAATCGGGCGCTCGTCGCGGTGTCTACCGCAACGAAGGCGTTGGCTTCGGAGCTGCAAGGGCAGAAGAAGAGCGACGCCGCGAAGTTGGTCGGGATCGCCATCGCCAAAGCCTGCACGGAGAAGGGCATCATGCAGGTGGTGTTCGATCGCAACGGATATGCCTACCACGGTCGCGTGAGCGCGCTGGCCGAGGGCGCCCGCGAGGGCGGGTTGGAGTTCTAAAGATGCCAGTCGATCTCGAGAGTTTGGGCGAGCTCGTAGACCGCGTGGTCTACATCAACCGCGTGGCCAAGGTGGTCAAAGGCGGCCGGAACTTCTCGTTCACCGCAGTCGTGGTCGTTGGAAACGAGCACGGTTGGGTGGGCATGGGGCACGGCAAGGCGAAAGAGGTCCCGGAGGCGATCCGTAAGGCCAACGAGTACGCCCGCCGGAACATCTTCGAAGTGCCGCTGTCTGGCACCACGATCCCGCACGAGATCATCGGATTGCACGGGGCAGGTCGTGTGCTCCTGCGCCCCGCAGGACCCGGTACCGGCGTCATCGCGGGTGGCCCGGTCCGTGCCGTGGTCGAGTGCGCCGGTATCCACGATGTGCTCTCGAAGTGCATCGGGACGAACAATCACCTCAACGTCATTCATGCGACGATGGCAGCGCTGCAGAGCCTGCGCAGCCCGGAGCAGGTGGCGATGCGTCGCGGCCTGACGGTCGAGCAAATGACCGCCTGAGCGGTCGGCAAGGAGTTGGATCATGGCGCAGAAACTCAAGGTCACGCTGGTGCGCAGCACCATCGACCGTGACAAGAAGCAAAAGGCGACGGTGCGAGGACTCGGACTGCGCCGGCTCCATCACGCGGTCGTCCTCGAAGACAGCCACGCGATCCGGGGCATGATTCGCAAGGTGCAGCATTTGGTCTCCGTGGAGCCCACGGAATAGGAGTCTGAGAGCGATGGGTACGACGCTACACACGCTCGCGCCGCCAAAAGGCGCGCGGAAGAAAAAGCAGCGCATTGGTCGCGGTGTCGGTTCGGGTCGAGGTAAGACCGCGACACGAGGCATGAAAGGACAGTTGGCTCGGCGGACGGCGATGAAAGCGTCGTTCGAAGGTGGTCAGCTGCCAATCCATCGCCGGGTGCCCAAGCGCGGCTTCGTCAACATCAACCGGGTCGAGGTCCACGGCGTGAACCTCAGCCTGCTGGACGGTGCGTTCGAGTCGAATGCCGAGATCACGGTGGAGTCCCTGCGCGAGAAGAAGCTGATTCCGAAGCGCGCGAAGGTCATCAAGGTCCTCGGAACCGGGGAAGTCTCGAAGCCGCTGGTCATCAAGGTCCACCAGATCAGCAAGTCCGCGGCCGAGAAGGTCACGGCGGCGGGGGGCAGCGTTTCTTTGCTCGAAGACGCTGGCCAGGCAGCCGGCGAGTCCGCCTGAGCCACCTCGCCACCTAGGTCGGCTCCGCCCTCATTCGCAGGAACGCGCCCTCGCTGCAGGCCCAAAGCCGAGCTCGAGGTCGCGGGTCCGCGCTGGGTCGCACCGGTGGAAACCGAAGGAAGCGTGGCGCGCGCCATCGGCTTCGGTCAGATGTCGCGCCGCTCCGCGTAGGGTATGTTCGGTCCGCTCCGCTGGGGCGGGCGTGCTCGCGGCACCATGAACGTCATCATCAACATCTTCAAGCTTCCCGAGCTACGCAAGCGGGTTCTGTTTACGCTCGCGATGCTCGCGGTCTATCGCCTGGGCGTGTTCATTGCCGTGCCAGGCGTGGACCGCACCGTGATCTCCCAGCAGGTGAAGCAGGGATCCGGGGGCCTTCTCGGCTACGTGAACATGTTCACGGGCGGCGCCTTGGAGCAGGCGTCGGTGTTCGGCCTCGGGATCATGCCCTACATCAGCGCGAGCATCATCATGCAGCTGATGACGGTGGTGATTCCCCGGCTCGAGCAGCTGAGTCGCGAAGGGGAGAGCGGGCGTCGCAAGGTCAATCAGTACAGCCGCTACGGCACCGTAGGACTGGCATTCGTCCAGGGCTACATGATGGCCGGCTATCTCGAGTCGCTCAACACGGGCGGCGCGATGGCGGTGCTGGATCCGGGGATCGGTTTCCGGCTGCTCACCGTGTTGACGCTGACGGGCGGCACGGTGTTCCTCATGTGGCTCGGGGAGCAGATTACGGAGCGCGGGATCGGCAACGGGATCTCGCTCATCATCTTCGCGGGCATCATCGCGAACTTCCCGGTCGCGATCTATCAGTTTGCCCAGAAGCTCGAGAACGACCCGGAGAACTTCGGGCCGATGACCGCCGCGGTCCTGCTCGTCCTCTCGGTGGTCGTCATCGCCTTCATCATCGTGATGGAGCGCGGGCAACGGCGCATCACCGTGCAGTACGCCAAGCGCGTGGTGGGACGCCGGATGTTCGGCGGCAACGCGAACTACCTGCCGCTGCGGATCAATAGCGCCGGTGTCATCCCGCCCATCTTCGCCTCGTCGATCTTGATGTTCCCAAACCAGATCGCGGCTTGGAGCAGCAACAGCATCCTGCAGCAGCTGTCCAACGCGCTGCGCTACGACGGTTGGCTCTACACGACCGTCTACGTCGGGCTCATCGTCTTCTTCACGTACTTCTACACGGCGATTCAGTTCAATCCCACGGACGTCGCCGACAACCTCAAGAAGCAGAACGCGTCCATTCCCGGGATCCGCCCAGGGAAGCGGACCGCCGAGTACATCGACTACGTACTCAGCCGCCTGACCTTCGTGGGGTCCTGGTACATCGCGGGGGTCTGCGTGTTGCCGACCTTCCTCCAGAGCAAGTTCGACGTCCCGTTCTACTACGGCGGTACGTCCCTGCTGATCGTCGTTGGCGTTGCGCTCGATACGGCACAGCAGATCGAGAGCCACCTCGTGACTCGTTCGTACGAGGGGTTTGCGGGGCCGCGCGGTCCGAGGATCCGTGGCCGTCGCGGTTGACGACGAAGCTAGTTGTATCGACTCATGAGCGAAGCACGAAAAGGCATCATCCTCATTGGCGCGCCCGGCTCGGGGAAAGGGACGCAGGCCAAGAAGCTCAAGGACGAGCTCGGGTACACGCACATCAGCACGGGCGATCTGCTGCGAGCAGCCGTGCGAGAGGGCACCGAGCTCGGCCGACAGGCCAAGTCGTTCATGGACCAGGGTGGTCTCGTGCCGGATGCGCTCGTCATCGACTTGCTGATGGAGTGCATCGCGCGTCCGGACGTCGGCGCGGGCTTTCTGCTCGATGGGTTTCCCCGGACGGTTCCTCAAGCCGAGGCCTTGGACGCGAAGGTGAAGATCGATCGCGTCGTGGATCTCGTCGTGCCATATTCGCTCATCGAAGAGCGGGTTACCGGACGCCGCATGTCACCGAGCGGTCACGTGTATCACGTGAAGTATCAGCCTCCGAAAGTCGCGGGGGTGTGTGACGTGACCGGCGAGGCGTTGTACCAACGGGACGACGACAAGCCCGAAAAGGTCCGTGCCCGGTGGGACAAGTTCGAGAGTGAGACGAGGCCTGTCATCGCCCGGTATCGCGCGATGGGCCTCGTGGTCGAGGTCGATGGAGTCGGCGATCCCGCCGAGGTCTTCACTCGGATTCTTGCCGTTCTCTGAGGCGGAGTACGCGCAGGACGAAGGGCAAAAGTCTTAGAAACGTTGTACGGAGGCGAGTTTAGGCAGTAGCGAGACACCCAGGGCGGGTCAAGTGGAAACCGTACAAGGGGTTTGGGGGGCACTGGACTTCCTGCAAGAGTGCCCATATATTCCGGCGCTCTCGAGTTCGGGGGTCGTGGACCGTATTCGGCGCATGCAAGACACCGAGGACATCCGCGCAACCATCGTCGAGCAACTGCCCCAACGTTTGTACCGCCTGAGTACGGAGGACGGCTGCCAGATTATCGCAGGACTAGCACCCAAAGCCCTTAGAGTCGGAGGTTCATACGCATGCGGCACGCAGGTATGGGCACGGCGGGCGAGCACGGATCCCGGGCGAGGCGTGATCCTCGGGCGAGCGACGGCAGGGCAGCAAGTCCACAGAACTAGGGCGGAATGAGTTTGGAAGCGAGCAGAAGCGATGAAAGTCAGAGCGAGCGTCAAGAAGATTTGTGACAAGTGCAAGGTGGTGAAGCGCCAGGGCGTGGTGCGTATCATCTGCGCGAACCCCAAGCACAAGCAGAGGCAGGGCTAGTCGATGGCACGCATCTCCGGGGTCGATCTCCCGCGCAACAAGCGCATTGAGGTCGCGCTTACCTATATCTATGGAATCGGCCGGATCTCGGCGCAGCAAATCCTTCAGCAGTCGGGTGTGGGTCCGTCGGTTCGGACCGATGACCTGACCGATGAGCAGGTGAGCGCGATCCGTGGCGTGATCGAAAAGCACTATCGCGTCGAGGGAGACCTCCGCCGTGACGTGCAGATGAGCATCAAGCGGCTGATGGACCTCGGTTGCTACCGCGGTCTTCGGCACCGTCGCGGATTGCCGGTTCGTGGGCAACGGACGCACACCAACGCGCGCACACGCAAGGGACCCAAGCGCGCCACGATCGCCAACAAGAAGAAGTAACCGATGGCTCAGACCAAAGCTACCCGCAAGCGGGTCAAGAAGAACGTCTCGACGGGTATCGTGCACATCCAGTCGACGTTCAACAACACGCAGGTGAGCATCACCGACGTGAACGGCAACGTGCTCGCGTGGGCTTCGGCCGGCGTGCGCGGTTTCCGAGGCTCGCGAAAGTCGACTCCGTTCGCGGCACAGCTCGCTGCCGACGAGGCGGCCAAGCGCGCGCAGGAGCACGGCGTCCAAACGGTTTCCATCCGCATCAGCGGTCCAGGTGCAGGGCGCGAGTCGGCTCTGCGCGGCATTCAGTCGGCGGGACTGCGCGTGACGTCCATCAAGGACGTGACTCCAATCCCGCACAACGGCTGCCGCCCTCCGAAGCGAAGAAGGGTCTGACGGAGTGCTCGACGTGGTCGGAGTGTGCGAGGGGACCCCGAAGTCGAGAGCGGCGGAGCTCTACCCCAAGTAATCGAGAGGCACGCGAATGCAAGATACCAACACCATTGCCCGGAACTGGCGCGACCTCATTCGTCCCAAGAAGCTCGAAGCCGAGGGCGAGAGCCTGAGCACGAGCTACGGGAAGTTCACGTGCGAGCCACTGGAGCGCGGCTACGGGATCACGCTCGGCAACAGTCTGCGGCGCGTGCTGCTTAGCTCCTTGCAGGGCTGCGCCGTGACTTCGGTGAAGATCGAGGGCGCCCTGCACGAGTTCACCACCATCCCCGGCGTCGTGCAGGACGTGACGGACATCATCCTCAACGTGAAGGCCTTGCGCCTTCGCATGGACGATGCGACGCCGCGGACCCTCGTGGTCGACAAGCAGGGCGAGGGTGAGGTCCGCGCGGGGGATATCCAGGCTCCGACCGGCATCACCGTCTTGGATCCAGAGCAGCCCGTGGCGACCTTGTCCAAGGGTGGCTCGCTGAAGATGGAAATGACGGTGGAGATGGGTCGCGGCTATGCCACGGCCGATCAGAACAAGCACGAGTCCATGCCGATTGGTGTGATTCCGATCGACAGCTTGTTCTCGCCGATCCAGAAGGTGAACTACCGCGTCACCAACGCGCGCGTTGGCCAGCGGACGGATTACGATCGCCTCGTCCTCGAGGTCTGGACCGACGCTTCGGTCAAGCCCGATGACGGCGTTGCCTTTGCCGCCAAGATCCTCAAGGAGCAGCTCTCGATCTTCATCAACCGCGAGGAGATCGAGGTCGAGGGTCCCGCAGAGCAGACCGAAGAGGACAAGCTCAACGAGTACCTGTGGCGCTCGGTCGATGAGCTCGAGCTCTCGGTGCGTTCGGCCAACTGCCTGCAGAACGCGAACATTCACTACATTGGGGATCTCGTCCAAAAGACCGAGGCGGAGATGCTCAAGACCAAGAACTTCGGTCGCAAGTCCCTCAAAGAGATCAAGGAAATCTTGGCGCAGATGGGGCTTGCACTGGGGATGAAGATCCCCAACTGGCAGGGCCCTCCGCCGGCCCGCGAGGAAGGCTAAGCCAATGCGACATCGTAACGCCGGCCGTAAGTTGGGCCGCAACGGAACTCACCGCAAAGCCATGTGGCGCAACATGGTGACTTCGCTGCTGGAACACGGGCGCATTCAGACGACCGAGCCCAAGGCGAAGGAACTTCGCGGCTACGTCGAGCGCACCATCACGATCGCGATTCGGGTGCAGGACATCGCGTCCAAGCCCGAGGAGGCGCGGTCGCGGGAGGAAAAGGCGCGGCTCGTCCACGCGACGCGCATGGCGGGGCGGCTCGTCCGGACGAAGGACGTTCTCCGTTCGCTCTTCACGAAGATCGCGCCTGCGCTGAAGAGCCGTCCGGGTGGCTACACGCGGATCGCGAAGATCGCTCCGCGTGCGGGTGACGGGGCTCCGATGGCGATCATCGAGCTCTTGGCGCCTGGGGCCTCGGCCGAAGCCGCGGCGTAGAGCCCTCACAGAAGGTGAAACGGCGTAAGCCGGTGGGACGGCGGTCGCAGGAGCGGCCGCCGTCGTCGTTTTTTTGCGGACCGGGACGGCCTGCGAGAGGCTCGGCGCGATGGTGCCGCAGCCCTGGCAGACGTTCGGTGCGATCGCGCTGCTGGTGTTTCTGCTGGCCGCCGGGACGTCGTTTGCGAAGTGCTCGATCGTCCTCGGTGCGCTGCGGGTAGGGCTCGGCGCGCGCTCGATCCTGGGTGCGCCCATCGTCTTGACGCTCGCGGTGTTGGTGACGGCCATCGTGATGGCTCCGACCGCCGAAGCCATCGGCCGCGCTTGGGAAGGGGGCGACACCGACATCGGTGCGCTGTGGCGAGCTTTGGAGCCCCTGCGCGCGTTCGCGGCACGGCATGCGAGCGCGGAGGAGGTCGCATTCTTCGCCGAGCTCCAGGCGCGGCCGCCCGATGACCCGCTGGTGCAGCTTTCGGCGTTCATGGTCACGGAGCTGCAGGAGGCGTTCACGATGGCCGTGATCGTGATGGTCCCCCTGCTGCTCGTCGACCTGCTGGTGGCCCAGGTACTCGCGCTCATCGGTTTGAGCCGGCAGCCACCGCAAGTGATCGTCGTGCCCCTCAAGCTGCTGCTGTTCCTCACCGTCGGCGGATGGGACACCATCCTCGGGGGCCTCGTGGAGGGGTACCGATGACGGGCAGCCTCGCTGCGCTGGATGAGGCGCTCGGGTTGGCCCTCGGCCTCGTGGTTCCGCTTGCGGGTGCGGGGGCGCTCGGAGGTTTACTCGGGGCGCTCGGAGCACGGTGGCTCGGGGTCGAAGAGCCTGGGCTCGCATGGATCGCGCGTGCTGCCGCCGTTCTCGTGTTCCTCACCTTCGCGGTCGCGGAGGTGAGCGACCGCGTGGTGGACCATGCGGCGAAGACCTGGTCCACCCTGGGTGCGATCGGTCGGGGAACGCCCTGACGTGCTCGGCGCGGCCACGCTGCTGCTCGCCATCCGTGCGTACGCGCTCTTGCTCATGCAGTCGGCATGGTGGTCCGCGGCGGGACGAGCCTGGGCCTGGGTCGCGCTCGTCGTCGCTTCCGGGTGGGCGCTCGGGAGTGCTGCTTCCGGCAACCCGAGGGTGGACTCGTTCGACGCCTCGTGGATGGTGCCGGCGATCGTTTCCGAAGCGCTGCTCGGCGCGGTCCTGGGCGGTGTGGCGACCCTTCCGGGTCATGCACTGCTCGGCGCGGCGCGACAGCAGGCCACGACGCTCGGGGTGCGAGCGGCCCCGTGGCGCACGTTGAGCGCTGCCTCGGCGGCCGCGCTCGCGCTGCATCTGGGGCTGCATCGGCCGGCGATCGCGGGTCTTGGGGCGCTCGATCGGAGGTTTCCCGTGGGTCAGCCCGAGCTGTGGTCGCTTCCGGCGAACTCGGTCGAGGGCCTGATCGGTGCGGCGTCTTCGCTCCTGGTGGTCGGCCTCGCGCTCGCGACCCCCGTCCTGCTCGTCGCCGCCGTCGTGGCGCTGGTCCTGGGCGCGCTCGGGACCCCGCGAGGCGATGGCGCAGCCGTGGGCGCTGCCGCGGCGGGTCTCCGCGTGTGCGGTGCTTTGGCCGCGCTCGCAGCCGCGTGGGCCACGTACCCGGAGATCTGGGCCCAGGGCGTGATTCCGGGGTCCCTGGAGCTGCCCGGCAGAAGTCACGCACCGCCGTGACCCCGCCCCCGTCGCCCATGGCGGTGGTTGAACGGCGCTACACTGGCGCCCGGAGATGAGGGAGCGCAGAGGCCACCTGCCGCGCCTGCGGTGCCTTGCCCTGTGGGCGCTGGCATGCGAGTCGCAGTCGACGGCGCCCGATCTCGATGCCTTGCGCCAGCCGAGTGGGCTCGCGCAGAGTCCGGACGGGCGACGGCTGTTCGTGACCGGCGGAAACTGGGACGGCCTGGAGTCGGCGGGGACGGTGATGGTGCTGGATCTCGAGGCGCTTCACGCCGCGCTCGCGGGACCCATCGCGCCGGCGGGTTCACCCACGAGCGGAAGCCAGCCGTGCCGGCGCGTCGCGGCGACCGACGCGACCCTCGAGTGCGACGCGGGGGTTTTCATCGACGAGCGCCATACCCGGCTGCTCGGTAGCGCCGTCGGGAACATCGTCGTCGATGCACCCAGAGGGCCCGATGCGCCCATGCGTTTGCTGGTGACACAACGTGCACCCGCCGGCATCGCTTGGCTCGATGTCTGGCCGAGCGAAGGGTATCGGGTCGACTGTGGCGACCGCGAGGAGGTCGAGTGCGACGGCGGGCACATCGTGACGCGCAACGCCGATGCACCGGACCAGCTGCTCATCGCCGATCCCTCGCGCATCGTGCTCGACGATCAGGGGTTTCGTTTCGCCTACGTCGCGCACCTGCAGCAAGGCGGGCTGAGCCTCATCGAGCTCGACGGAGAGAACGGACCCGAGCTCACGACCGCCGTGACGGAGTTCTTTCGCGAGGATCCGTTCGGCTTGAACCAAAGCGGCGGATTCTCGGTAGCGGCACGCGCCTGCGATCCGCTCGATCCCCCGGTGGAGTCGCGGGACTGCTCGCGACCCTTGCTCTATGCGACGCATCGATATTGGCCCGGGACGCGGGTCTTCACCGTTGCGCCTGGCCTCGAGCTCATCCTGGGCGGTTCGAGCCGACACGTCGCGCCCATCGGCATCGATTCGGTGCAGTCGCGGCCGATCATGGGGTCGCTCGCCTTCGAGGACCCCGCGCGCGGCACCTCGCTCCTCATCGTCCAGACCACGCCAGGGGCCCTGGCCCGCGTCGATACGACGCTGGAGGAGGGCGTCCCCCGCGACGCCATCGTTGCGCATGTGCCCCTGTGCAGCAACCCGAACCTGCTGGCGGTACATCGCCCGGAGGTCGGCGAGGCGCTCGCGCTCGTCACCTGCTTTGGCGATGGCCGCCTCGCCGTGGTCTCGCTGACTACCTTCACGTTGGTGGAGAGCGTGCAGCTTGGCGCTGGCGCCAACGAGATCGTGGTCGACGCGGCGCGTTCGCAGGCGTACATCGCGAATACAGCGGAGCACACGATCTCCGTTGTGGACCTCGACATCCGCAGCCCGCGATATTTGAAAGAATGGGCCCGCGTTGGGCTCGGGGCTGGGCCACGCGAGGCGAGGTAGCGTCATCTTCGGCCGCGGTCGCGGGGGCACCGGGGGGCGTCCTCAACCCAGCGCGCGCTTGGCCGAAGCTGCCTCTCGTGAGCAGCCGAGGAGCCATCACTCTGCTGGCGGTCGTCCTGACCGTCGGATGCGAAGGGGTCGACGGGGATTCCCTCGATCTCGTGCAGGAGTACGTCGCCGCCGACGACGGATTTCGGGTCTCGTATGCGGTGCCACCCTGGCATGTCCACGAGAGCAGCGCTTCGGCCATCGAGCTTCGCGTGGACCTCGAGGTGTTCGGCTATGGGATCGAAGGATCTCCGCCGAGCCACGTGTTTCGCATGGAGTATGTCGAGTCTCCGGCGACGCTCGCGGAGCTCTTCGATATCCCCGTGGGTGAAACGCTCGAGTTCGACCCGTCCCAGCTCGACCCGTCGTCGTTCGATACGGAGGGCTTGGAGGACGCCGGCGACTGGGTGGACACCGAGGCGTTTCCGGAGACGGAGGGGTTGCCCGACGATTTCCCGCTGCCCGAGGGGGTCGACCCCGATGACGTCCCAGAGTACTTGCTCGACCTCGACCTCGGCAGCCCTCAGGACGTCGCCCTCGCCGAGATGCGGCTGCTCGTCGACTACCAAGACGCCCAGCTCGAGGAACCGCTGCAACGGTTCGAGACCCCGGCAGGCGATGAAGGCGTGGTGTTCCAGGTCATCATGAACCCTGGAATCTTCGTCCGGGCCTACTACCTCAAGACGTCTGGTCGCGCGGTGCGGGCCGTGTTCGCGTCGCTCTTCAACCTCGAGACGGAGGACGTCCGACGGATGGCGGCGACGCTCTCCACGAGCCGCGGAGGTGCGAGGTGATCGCGTTGGCTGCCTTGCTTTGGCTGGGTCCGCCGGTCCTTCCCCCGGTGCAGGGCGCCTCGGTGCCGAGTGAGGAAGTCGCTCCGGAGGCGCCGCTTCGGGCCCCGCCGGAGGTCTCCGCGCCCGCGCCCGCGCAGCCGCAGGTCCCCGGCGACGCCGAGCCCGGTCCAGGTGAAGTCCGGCATCGCGCTCGCCGTCCGCAAGTGCCCGAGCCGCTTTCCACCCAGGCCTTGCCAGTCGCGACTGCCGACGAAGTCCAGGGCTTCGCCGAAGACGACGCCCTCGCGGAGCCCGAAGTCGGTGCACACCTCGACGCACCGGAGGGTGGTCCGGCGCCCCGTCGCTCGCAGGGCAAGCCAGGCGATCTTCCGGTGACCCCCGCGGACGCGAGCGCGGATCCTGGACCCCAAGTCGTGATTCGCACGGCGACGCCGGAACCCCAGCCCAAGCGCCTCACGTTCAAGCGAAGGACCACGCCCCCCGAGCGCTCGGCCGCGTTCGTGTTCGCCTATCGCCAGTTCGCGATCCGCGATGGGCTTTCGCGCAAACAGTCGTGGCACTTCGCCTCGCTCGAGGTCACGCCGCTGCGTCGCTATGTTCGCTTGAGCGTGGGGGCAGAGTTTGGCTGGGAAGGCGGAGAGGCGGCGCGTCACGACGACCGGGCCGATCTCATGCTGTTGGCGGGTGGGGCCCTGGGTGTGCAATACCCCCACTGGGTTACCCCGTTCGTGGAGTTCTACGGCGGCGCGGGGGTCGCCCGTGTCGAGCTGTTCGAGCGCAACGATCTGGCGTTCGTCTACAAGCTCGGGGTCGATGTCGGCGGTCAGTGGGCGGTCACGCGGTGGCTCTTCCTCCATGCCGCGGTCGGATGGATCCGACCGGTGGTGCGCTACGCCGACCAAAGCGTGCGCTACGATCGAGCGACCTTCAAAGTCGGCGTCGGTTTCTGACACCGCCGTCTCGACGCCCGTTTTCGCGGAGGTTAGTCTCTCGTGACGGGCGTTGATGTATCGCCGGCTCCATGACGAACTGAGTTTTTGGGCCGAGCAGTCCAAGGTGCGCGCTCGCTTGGAACGGAAGCGGGACGCGGCGTCTCTCGATGTGCGGCGGCACGAGGACGAGCTCGTGCGCCAAGAGGCTCGCGTGGCCAGGGACCAGTCGGTCCTCGCTCGCGTGGAGCAAGGAGGTTGGCGACGCTTGTTCTCCCTCGTTGGGGGCGGCAAGGCGCGCGTCCTCGCCAGGCTGATCGCTCAGATCGAGATGGGCCAGCGGCGGCTGTCGGTCCACCACCAGGCCACGCAGCGCGCGCGTCATGGGCTCCATGCCGTGGAGGGCGAGCTCGCGGCCCTCGGCGACGTAGAGCAGGGCTACAGGCGTGCGCTCGAGACCAAGGCGCGGACGCTCGCAGCTTCCTCGGACGCACAAGGACAACTCGTGAACACGCTCATCGAGGAACTCGCGCTGGCGCGGTCCAAGATCCGCGACCTCGGGGAGACGAGCAGCGCGGGGCTGCAAGTCCACGCAGCGCTCGACGTGCTCGGTCGCTGCCTCGATCCTCCGGGAGGCGTCGGCTATCCCTTCGCGCTCGGTCGCTTCACCCCGAGCCAAGCGTTCGACGCGGTCGCGAGCGCGGCCCACCAAGCGCAGCAGCACCTCCGCGCGTTCCTCCGCGGGGTCGGCAATCTCCGGGAGGTCCGCGGCGGCGCCGATCGCCTGCTCGAGTTCGCCGATCGCTTCTTCGAGCGCCTCGTCGACAGCTGGCTCACCGCCCCTCGCGACGAGCGGTCACGCGATGCGGTCGCCCGGGTGCAGCGGTGTGTGGACGCGTTGTTGACTCAGGTGGAGCGCGTGCGCGCCGAGGTCGAGCTGCACCAGTCGTCGGTGTGGAGCCGCTTCGTCGCGACCGTCCACGCCGGCTAGAACGATTTCTCAGAGCCCGAGGACGAGGCGAGGTTGCGTGGTGAACGGCATGGTCGCGTCGCCGAACTGCCCGAATTGGTCGCTGCCCCAGCATACGACGCGGCCGTCACCTTTGAGCGCACAGCTGTGCTGTGCTCCGCAAGCGACGCCGCGCGCACCCGTGACCATCGGTACGGCGATCGGGACGCGAGAGAGCTCGAGCGATGGCGTCCCGAGGGCACCGCCCAGGTTCTCGCCCCAGCAGCTCACGATGCCGGAGGTTTGGACCGCGCAGTTGTGACGCGGCCCCGAGCTGAGGGCCGCGACCGAAGCAAGGTCGCGCGCCGGGATCCGGGTACTCCAATCCGTCTCCGCGCCCGCGCCGAGCTGGCCGCGGTGGTTGCGACCCCAGCACACGACGCCGCCCGTCCGCCGGACGGCGCAGCTGTGCTCGTCTCCCAAGCTGATCGCGACGGCGTCGTCGACTCGTACGACGCGGGTAGGACGGGCCAACGGGGTGCCGAGCTCGAGTGCCCCGGCACCGTTGCCGAGCTGCCCATTCTGGTTGCGGCCCCAGCAGGCGATCGTGCCGCCCGCTTGCAGCGCGCAGCTGTGGAACGCTCCGGCTGCCAGCGCCGTGGCGCCGTGGATCTCTTGAACCCGGATCGGCGTGAAGGGGCCTGCGGTCGTCGTCGCGCCGAGCTGGAAGTATTCGTTGCTGCCCCAGCAAAACACTTGACCACGAGCATCGCGGGCGCAGTGATGAGAGCGCCCGGAGGTGACCTCGACGATGTCGCGCAACCCGGCGATCGAGCGCGGCGAGGGGCCATAGCCCTTGCCCCAGCACGCGACGCTACCGCCCTGCGTCACGGCGCAGGCATGTTCCGCCGCTGCCGAGACGAAGCTGACCTTGGAGAGATCGACGACGGCTTGCGCATTCCGGCGACTCGCCCGTTCGCGGTCCCCGAGCTGCCCTTCGTCGCCGCGACCCCAACATTCCACCGTCCCACGTGCCCGGCGCGCGCAGGCGAAATCGTCGCCTGCAGCGACCTGGACGGCATCATCGATGCGCGCGACCTCGCCATTGTCCTTGGGCCCGGGATCGCCAGACCCGAGCGCGTTGCCGTGGTTGCTGCCCCAGCAGCGCACCGAACCGTCTTGGGCGAGCGCGCAGCCGTGGGCCTGACCCACGGCGATGGCGAGCACGGGACCGAGGCCACCCACTTGGGCGGTCGCGGTGTCCCCTGCGTTCGGGGCGATTCCGAGGCGGCCGTCGTCGGTGCTGCCCCAGCACATGACGCTGTCGCCTTGGAGGCGCGCACACGCATGCTCTTCGCCCGCCGCGATCGCGAGGGCGGCTGCGGGCAGGGCGACCTTGGCTGGCCGCGGTGCCGGGCCTTGCGGGGTCGCGCCCCAGCACCACACGCTGCCATCGGCGAGGCGCATGCACGTGTGTCGATAGCCCGCGGCGATCTCCGTGGCGGTGTCGGAGTTCGGCACGGCCCGCGGCCGCTCCGAGCTCGCGCCTCCGCCGTCGCCGAGCTGCGCATCTTCACCGCGTCCCATGCACAGCACCGCGCCCTGGCGCCGGCGTACGCACGTGTGTCCGTCCCCCGCGCTGATCTGCTCCACGGCCGCGATCCCCTGCACCGCGACGGGCGCGACCCAGTGATCGCGGTGGCGGTTGCCTTGTTGTCCGTGGCGGTTGTCCCCCCAACAGACGAGGGCGCCGTTCTTTCGCGCGGCACAGACATGATCGAGGCCGCTGCCGATGCGCACGACGTCTTGGAGCCCTCGCACCGTCACAGGCTCGAACTGTGGAGCGGCACTCGGTCCTCCCCGGCCATCGCCGAGCTGCCCACGCGTGTTGCTGCCCCAGCATGAGACCTGCCCCGTCCGGCGCAGCGCGCAACCGTGATGCCGTCCGATCGCGAGCGCCGTCGCGTCGGTCAAGTTGGGCACGCGGAGCGCCTCCGGACCGGGCTCGAAGGCGCCGGTCCCCCAGCATGCGACTTTGCCGGAACGATAGCGTGCGCAGGTCGTCTGCCCGCCGCTGCGGATCTCGGCGACTCTGTCCGGCGCGGTGTCGGGTGACCTCGTTCCGTTCGTCTTCGGCGGGGTCGAACCGGTGGATCTCGAAGGCGTGCAGCTCACCGCCGCGAGCAGAGCCAAGAGCACGACCGAGCTCACCGCCGTGGCGCGAAGCATGGCGGGAGCATAGCGGATTGGGGTAGACAGGGGGCGTGACGAGCCAGCGCACGATCCCGCCGACTCCGTCGCGACTGCGAGCGGCTCGTCGGGCTGGGCTCCGCCCGAGCTCACCGTGGATCGCCCGAGGCCTCGTACTCCTGGCTCTCGCTGCCGCGCTCGATGTCGCTGCCGAGCTTTGGCCCTATCTAGCCCAACGCGCGTCGTGGCGGCTCGATTCGTCCCCGGCGGCGCTGTTCGGTGTGCTGCGTTGGGCCACTGCGACCGCGGTTGCAGTGGGGTTTGGCTTCGCCGTGCTCTCGATCGTCGGCAAGGGGGTGGCAGGGCTCGGTCCGCGTCGGGAGCGGGCGATTCGTCGCCTCGAGCCGGCGTGGACCAGGCGATCTCCTGTGCGGCGCACGGTTCTCGCGCTGCTCGCGGGGATGATCGTGGCGTCGCAGCTTCGCGGGGTCGTCGCAGGTGCTGCGCGGGCCCCCGCGGCGTCCATGACCGGGCTGTGGGCGCTGTGGAGCGCGTGGGGGCGGGTCGCCCTCGCATCCACGGGGCTCGCGCTCCTCGCCATTGGACTCCTCGATTTCGCGTTCGAGTTCCGTCGCCTGCGACTCGCGTTGGCGCAGCCCCGGGCTGGGGGGTCGTCGCGCACCGCCGACCCAGAGTTTCGCTGATGGAGGCACGGATCGTCGCAGTGGCCCTCCCCGTGGGGCTCGATCGTTCATTCACGTATCGCGTGCCCGAGACCTGGACGTCTGCACCCGAGCCAGGGACCCGGGTGCTCGTCCCGTTCGGCACGCGGGTGCTCGTTGGGGTCGTGCAAGGCGCGGGGGACCCGGAGCAGGAGCGAGAGCTCAAGGAGCTCCTCGATGTCCTCGACGTCGATGCCCCCGCGCTCAGCCGCGCGGTCTTGGATCTGTGTGTGTGGGTCAGCGACTACTACGTCGCACCGCTCGGCGAGGTGGTACGGCTGGCGCTCCCCGGTTTGCTCACGCACACCGATGCTCGGTCCGTCCGGATCACACCCGCGGGTGTCTTGGCGCTCGAAGGGGGCGGGCCCTTGCTCGGCGGTGTGCAGCTCGACGACCGCGGCCGGACCTTGCTCGAGCGGATCCATTCCGAGTCGGGCACGGTTTCGGCGGCCAAGCTCGTACGGCAACGACCACCCGTGCGCGGAGCCTTTGCACGCCTCGCGAGCCTCGAGCGCGACGGCCTCGTCGAGCTCGACTGGGAAGACCAGCAAGACGCAGCCTCGCGGACGGAGGTCCACGTGCGCCGGACCGCGTTGCTCCGGGGTGGGGCAGGGGACGAAGCCGAGCTCCAGCGGATTCTCGGTCGCAGCAAGCAGCGTCGCTTGCTGCTCGATGAGCTCGAGGCGCGGTCGCACGACGAGCACGAGGGTTGGGTGGCGTCTTCGGACCTCCGCGCGGCGTTTCCTCGGCTCAAGCAGCTGCTGCCCCCGCTCGAAGCCGCCGGCCTCGTGGTCGGGCGCGAGCAACCGCGCGCGCTCGATCCGTTCTCCGCGGCGTCCATCGTGCACTCCGAGCCTCAACCGCCCACCGACGAGCAGCGGGTGGCCCTGCGACACCTGCTCGACGCCCTGGCGCGCGAGCAGTTCGCGAGCACCCTGTTGCATGGCATCACGGGCAGCGGGAAGACGGAGGTGTATCTCCAGGTGATCGAGGCGGCGCGGGCACGCAACCGCGGCGCCATCGTCCTCGTGCCCGAGATCGCCCTCACGCCCCAGCTCGCCGATCGCTTCCGGTCGCGCTTCGGGGATGAGGTCGCTGTGCTCCACAGCGGCTTGTCCCCGCGCCAGCGGCTCGATGCGTGGCATCAGATCCGCGCTGGCATCCGGCCGATCGTGATCGGCGTTCGGTCGGCGATCTTCGCCCCGGTGGTCGACCTCGCCGTGATCGTCGTGGACGAAGAACACGATGCGTCGTTCAAGCAGGAGGAGGGCGTGCGGTACAACGCGCGGGACGTCGCGCTGATCCGTGGGCGTAACGCACGCGCCATCGTCGTGCTCGGGTCCGCCACGCCTTCGCTCGAGACCTACGATTTGGCGCGCCGCGGGCGACATGCGTGGCTGCGGTTGCGGACCCGACCGACCCCGCGCCCGCTCCCGCGCGTCGAGGTGCTGCCCTTGTCGGTGCACCGTGCCGATCCGGCGTCGCTGCTGACGGGGGCGCTCAAACAGGCGATCGTGGAGACGGTCGCCGCGGGCGAGCAAGCGATCGTGTTCCTCAACCGTCGCGGGTTCACGACCAACCTGCTCTGCGAAGCGTGCGGGGGGGCGATCCGGTGCCCCGATTGCAGCGCCCCCTCACTGACCTACCATCTCGCGCGCCACCGCTTGATGTGTCATCTGTGTGGTCACATCGAGGCGCCCCCGGAGGTGTGTCCTGCCTGTGGGAACGCCAACCTCGTCCACGGGGGGACGGGCACGGAGCGTGTGGAGCTCGCCATCGAACGCGAGCTCGAGGGCGTTCGTGTCCTGCGGCTCGATCGCGATGTGTCGCGAGGGCGGCAACTCCTCGACACGCTCGCGCGCTTTCGCGGCCAACAGGCGGACGTGCTCGTGGGGACCCAGATGTTGTCCAAAGGGCACGACTTTCCCGGCGTGACGCTCGTAGGAATCCTGCAGGGCGATCATGGCCTCGCGCTGCCGGATCCACGCGCCGCCGAGCGAACGTTTCAGCTGCTCACGCAGGTCGCGGGACGCGCTGGGCGAGGGGATCGGCCGGGACGCGTGATCGTGCAGGCCTATGCGGTGAACCATCCGGCGATCGTGCACGCGTCCCATCACGACTACGAGGCGTTCGCCGAGGGAGAGCTCGCCGAACGCCAAAAGCTCGGGAACCCGCCCGCCGGCCACCTCGCGCTCCTGCGTGTGCTCGGACCCGATGCGGATTGCGTCGCCTTTCGGGCCGAGGCGCTGGCGCAGTTCCTCCGCCGTGGGATCGAGCGCATGGCCCAAGAAGCCGCAGGCGAGGCGTTGGTCGATCTGCTCGGTCCCGTGGAGTCTCCCATCGCTCGGATCAACCGTCGTTCGCGATGGCAGCTGCTGCTTCGTTCCCGCCAGCGGGCGCCGCTTCGCTGGCTGCTGGATCACCTCCGCAGTCACCTCGGGCTCGAAGGCCGTGGTGTGCGGGAGACCCTGGCGATCCTCGACGTCGACCCACAGAGCCTCCTCTGAGGGCTGCGGTGTGCGTACATTCACGACGCATGGGGTTCCAAAACGAGTGTGCCGTTGCGGCGGGCATTCGAGCGCCGCCTGGTATACTGACTTTCGCGCGGTGGCTCCCCAAATCCTCATCGTTGGCGAGCACAGCCGGCGTGCGGCGCTCCTGCCTCGAGTGGAGGTATTGGGCTACGAGGTCGAAGAGTGTGACTCCGAGCTGCTCGGCCCCTACCTCGAGGAGCGTCCGGCTCCCGCGACCATGGTCGTTTGTGTGCCGGACATCGAGCTTCCGATGTTCATGGCCCGGGTTCGGCGCAACCGCGCGAGCGCGGCGGTTCCCATCGTACTGTGCGGCCGGCTCGGCGGCGTGCTGGGCGAGCTGACCGATGTCTTGGACCTCGGCGCCGATCATTTTCTCGAGGAACCGATCCGCGACGAGCCCCTGCGTTTGGCGCTCGATGCCCTGGCGGGGCCGGGCGTTTCGCTACGCCCAGCCCGCAGCTGGGAGGGGCTCGAGGAGGCGCCTACGCGCATCGAGCCCCTGGTGTTCAAGTCCGTCCGCCCCGCCTCGGGTGTGCAACTCGGCTTGAACCGACCGACCGCGACCGCGACCGCGAACGCGACTCCCGTCGCTCCGCCGAGCCCACGCAGCGGGGGTGTCCCGCGATGGGGCGCTCCCGCAAGCGCTCGACTCGAGGTCCCGGCGACTGCGGACGCAAATCCCACGCAACCCGGCGGGGCACCTGTGAGCGCAGCCCCGGTTCCCGCCCATGCGGGCCTGGTCCCCGCCAGCGCAGAGGCCGTCCCCACGCGCGTAGAGCCGCGTCCGTCGACCGTGGAGCCAGCCCTTGCTCCCGTGGCTTCGCAGCCGTCGAGCGCGAAGCCAGACCTTCGGGATGGCGACGAGGCTTCGGACGAAGAGAGCGGCGAGCTCGACCATCCCCGTCGAGAGCTCCCGCTACCGGTGCAGGATCGGGGATCGCTGCGCCGCATCGAGGTGCCGCGTCTGCTCCAGGTGCTCCGCGATCGCGAGTTTCACGGCCGCCTCGAACTCCTGCGCGGGCGTGTGCGCAAGGACGCATGGTTCGACCACGGCGTCTTCGCGTTTGCGCAGAGCAATGCTCCCCGTGAACGGCTCGCCGAGGGGTTGCGCGGGACGGGCAAGCTGACTCCGGCTGCGCTCGAAGAAGCCCGTCGCTTCCCGGGCGTTTCTCCCGTGGACGAGGCGAGGCACCTCATCGGTGCGGGTTGGCTCAAACCCGACGAGCTCGGGGAGGTCCTCGTCGGGCATGGCCGGGCGGTGATCGCTGCGACGTTCGCCTGGAACCGGGGCGACTGGGTGCTGCACCCGGATGAACCCTCTCCCGTGGGGGGGGCCGCGGCGCGCGACATTGGTCTGCAGCGCTGGGTCTACGCGGGGGTTTCCGAGTGTGTCGAGGCGGCGCAGCTCTGGTCGTGGCTCGGCGGTTCAGGCGTCTTCGCGCGGTTGCGGTCCAACGTCGCTGCCACGCAGTGGTCGGAGCTGACGAGCGCCTGGGGCCTCGACTCCGCGCGGACGAGGGCGTGGTTGCCGTTGCTGTCGTGCGTCGATCGTCCGCTCGGGGCACTCGTCGACGACGAGAGCATCGATGAACCCCGCGCGTTCTTGGCGTTGGTGTACACACTGTCGCTCGCGGGTGTCCTCGAGCTCACCCACGACGCGCCGATCCCCGCGGTGGTGGTCCCCGAGGAGATCGATCGCGTTCGCATCGACGCGCAACTCCGGCTCGTCCGCGGCGCGGACTACTTCGAGATCCTCGGGTTGCCGAGATCGGCGCGTCGCACCGAAGTGTTGCGGGCGTATCGCGGATTGTCCGCGGCGTTCAGCGATCCGTCGCTGGATCCCGCCGCGCGCTTTGTGCGGGCGCGGGAGCTCACGGAGCTGCGCACGGGGCTCGACGAAGCGCGAGACGTGCTGGCCGACGATACGTTGCGCAACGCCTACCTGGCCCACCTCCACTCGTGATCCAGACACACCTCGGACGCGGTAGAGTCCGCGCTCCGATGAAGTTGAGGGCAGCCATGATGGGGTCACCCGAGTTCGCCGTGCCGAGCCTCCAAGCCGTGGCCCGCGCGTGTGACCTGCGGGTCGTCGTATGCCAGCCCGATCGCCCCGCAGGCCGAGGGCGACAGCTCACGGCTCCGGCGGTCAAGCTCGCCGCCGCGGAGTTCGGCGTCCCCATCGAGCAGCCGCAGAAGTTGAAGGACGGCGCGCTCGCGCGGGCCCTCCGCACGCACGACCTCGACGTGATCGTCGTGGTCGCCTTCGGGAGGATCCTTCCGCGCGAGATCTTGACGCTTCCGCGCTACGGTTGTGTCAACGTCCACGGTTCGATCTTGCCGCGATGGCGCGGGGCGGCGCCGATTCAGCGTGCGGTGCTCGATGGCGACGCGGAGACGGGCGTGGCGATCATGGCGATGGACGAGGGGCTCGACACTGGGGCCGTGTATCGAACGACGACCACTCCGATCGAGCCGCTCGAAACCTCGGGTCAGCTGTTCGAACGCCTGGCGAAGCTCGGCGCGCAAACCCTCGAGTCGTTCCTCGCAGACTTCCCCGACGTCCCGCCCCCGCAGCCGCAGGATCACGCGCGGGCAACCCTGGCCCCCCCCCTGAGCAAAGCCGAAGGCGCAACGGATTGGGACCGCCCCGCGATCACCGTGGTCGATCACGTCCGGGGGATGGATCCCTGGCCGGTGGCGTTTACCCTGCGAGGCGAGGAGACGCTCAAGCTCTTCGATGCACGTCCTTCGACGTGCCAACCCGGGGACCTTCCGCCGGGCACGATCCTCGGGGTGGACGACGTGGGGATGCATGTTTGTGTACGAGACGGCGCCGTCGCAATCGGCAGCGTCCAGGCCCCCGGCAAGCAGCGCCTGCCCGCCGCCGCGTATGCGGCGGGCAGAAGATTCCGGCCCAACGAACGCTTGGGCTAAGACGCGTTCGTGTGCGGGGTGCCGCGGAAACGCCTGCGACGGAGACCCGCCAAGCCCAAGAGGCCGAGCAGTGGCGCGAGGCTTCCCCGGGCGGGGCTCGACTGGGTCGCACAATTGCAGCCGTCGTCCACGGAGCCACCTTCGTCGCCGCCCGAGCTCTCGCCGCCCGAGCTCGCCGTCGCCGTGGTCGACGTCGCCCCGGTCGTGTCTCCGGTTCCGGAACCACCGCTCGTACCCGTCGAGCTCGTTCCGGTGGCCGAGGTCGAGGCGTCCGAGGTCGAGGCACCCGAGGTCGAGGCACCCGAGGCCGACGCGTCGGTGTCGCCCTCGGTGTCGGTCACGCCAACCGACGACTCTTCGAGCGAAGACGAAGAACCGCCGGACGCCGAGCCGTCGGGACCGAGCTCGTCGGCGCCCGAGGATCCCGGAGACACCGATGTTCCGCTTTCGCCGTCGAGGTTGCCCGACGAGCCTTCTCCGGGCGCCCCCGTGGTTTCGCCCGTCTCGGTGCCGTCGCCGGGCGAGACGTCGTCGCTTTCGTCCGATTCCTCGCTCTCGCCGGGCGACCCGTCCGAGCCCGAAGCAGCGCTCTCCGCCCCGTCCGATGAGCTCTCGGCCTCGTCCCCGGTTTCTGCAGGAGCCTCGCCGACGGTGACCACGACGTCATCGCGATCGAACTGCCCATCGCTGTCGACCGCGAGGACTTCGAAGGTGTAGGTCCCCACCGGCAGGCTCGTCAGGACGAGGCCAGCGGAGCTCGTACCCTCTACGGTCAACGGATCACCCGCCGTTTGGGTCCACGTGTACGCGATGGGATCGTCGTCGAGCGTCGTCGCGGTGAGCGTAAAGGGGGCGTCGGCGGTCGTGATCTCGAGGTCGTCCCCGGCGGACACCTCCGGGCGATCGTGCATCAAGAGCCACGTGTAGACATCGACGTCGTAGGGATCGAGGTCCACCTCGCCCTGCGCGAAATAGGTCTCCAAGAAGGCGTCGTCCATGCCCTGTGGCGGGTCGATCGTGCGGGTCCAAACGTCGTGGCCGGAGTCCGCGTACATCGTGATCCGAGGTTCGGGACGCGGCCCCTCGCACCCGCGGTAGAGGCGAATGAGGTTCGCCATGCTGAACGGAGAGAACGGATTCGTGTCATCCTCGCCGTGGAACACCCAAAGGTTCTGGCCCACCAAATCGCAAATGTCCGTGGTGCCGCCCGGCGGAATCCCGGGCATCGGGGCAACGGCGGCGAAGCGATCGGGGTAGGCGGCGATATAGAGGAGGCTGCTGTAGCCGCCCATGCTCATCCCCATCAGGTACATCCTGCTGGCATCGATCGCGTAGTTCTCGAGCACCCATGAGAAGAACGTGTCCAGAGCGGCCGTGTTGTACGGTTGGAGCTCGTAGAGGGGGGCTGGGTTTTGCGGCGAGATCAAGACGAATGGCCGCTCTTCGTCGTCCCAGAGCCCAGGCTGCCCGAGTTCGAGCTGACGCCAGAGCAGGTTCTGCGGCCCATGCCGCAGATTGCGACAGATGACGGGTCCAGGATAGTTCGGTCCGCTGACGCATTCGTCCTGTCCCTGGGGCAGCGTTCCGGTCCCGTTTTCGCCGATGCCGGAAAGGAACACGAGCAGGGGCCATTCTTGGCTCTCGTCGTAGGCGGCGGGCAGATACTCGAAGTAACCAAAGTTGCTTCCGTTCGTGCCGATTTCGATCGCCGTCAGCTCCCCGGGGTCCGCGTGGGCGGTCGCAGGTGCCCACACGGAGCCGAGCGCGGCGATCGATGCGGCAACGAGGGGCGCGCTGGAACGATGAGCGAACGGGAAACTCAGGGGTCGTCGGTCAGACATGCGTCAAGGTCTCCAATGGGCCAAATGTGGATGTAGGACCACTCCGCGCGGATGTCGGGTGGAAGGTTCGGGTTCGGGGCGTTGCCGAGCGAGTTCCAGGCGCTCGCAGACATTCCCACCTGGACTTCATCGGGAAATCTTGCGAGGCCCCCGACATCTTCACCATCCCCAAAGATGTGCATCAACGCGAACGTAGCTTCACCGTCGAGCTTACGGGTCAGCCAGACCGTGTCACCTACGCGACAGATGCGCAGCCGGCCGCGGTTGACTCCCGAGAAGAGGAACAGCCGAGAGTTCGATTGAACCGTCCGCTTGGCCTCCGTTCCGACCCCAACGACATTGTCCTGATAGCCGACGTTGTGCGTGATCCAAGTCTCCGTGCCCGAGCCGTGGTTGGGGTCGCGCATCAGGAGGCCCGCCGAGTTGTAGTACTGCGACGGGGGGGCCGTCGGGGTGGAAGGGTTGACGGAGTACGCGGCGACCTCGGTCTCGACCATGAAGTCTCCGGTCACGGTCGTATAGACGAAGGGTCCGTCGAAGTCGCCGTACCAGCCAGACGCTGTCGGTACGATGGTCAGCGATCCCGGCGTCGTTTCGCCGAAATCGAGCAGGGTGTATTGGGCGGGCGAGCCCTCGACGACGTCGCGGAGGAGCCAGCGGCCTGCGCTCTGCTCCGGGTCTTCGAAGTCGTCGCTCTGGGGGAGCAGGCTCCCAGACCCGGAGTCGTCCGTGTCCGAGGTGCCGTCGCCGACCTCCTCCGGACCTTCGGTTTCGAGGGTGTCGTTGCCCTCGGCCTCGTCGTCGGAGGTTTCGGCCGCCCAGCCCGTGTCGCCCGGGCCCGTGCTCGTGCTCGTGCATACGTCGCATCCGCTACTCGTCGTGCCGTCCGCGGTCACCGTGGTCGATGACGTGGCCGAACCCGATGAGGTCGCGGCCGACGTGGACGATGCACTCGTCTCCGTCGAAGAAGACGAGGTCAAGGTTCCCGAACCGTTCACATGGCTGCCCGACGTAGCCGTCCCAAAACCGCTGTCGAAGGTCTCCCCGTCTCCGCCGACGGAGTCTTCGGGCGAGTTCGCGGAGCACGCGGAGGCGAGCGTCAAACACAGGGTCGCGATGGACGTTCGGATGGCACGCATTGCGGTCGAGGAAGATATAGCGTTGGCCCGCAACCTTTCGAGCCGGCCGCGAACGTTCTTCGCAGTATCGTCGCGCGTAGGCACGAATGGACGGGCACGCGGAGCCCCGACAACGGACACCCTAGCGTGTTTGCTCCTGGTGTGAGGACGCAGGTGCGAGGGCTTTCAGCGCGTTTCATGGGCTGATGCGCTCGTGGCGCGAAGCCGAGCGCACCACCCGAACGTGCCGTCGATCCGATACGCTCGGCTCTCCATGGGCTTTGTCCGCGCGACGAGGTGGGTTCATTGGGGCGCCGTGCTGCTCCCGACCTTCCAAGGATGCTCGCGTTCCGACGACGCCAGGCGTCCTCCCGTGCCCGCCCGCTCGGCCGCGGAAGCGCGCCCCCAGCGGGAGAGCGCCCGCGAGGCGCTTCCGGCCGTCGCGCCCGAGTCCATCGCGCCGCCGCCGGGCCAACCGGTGCTCATGGTCACCGAGCGAGAGATCTTGCAAGCGCTCCCGGAGCTCGGATTCGGACACGTGGTGTTCGGGGGCGAGGCGGCCAATCTCGCGGCGCTCGCAACACACCCGGGCTTTCGGACGATTGTTGCGTCCGTCGAAACCGAGCTCGATCGGTTGGCGCGGTCCGACCCTCGCGCGGGGGTCGGGATCCGGCATTCGCACCGGCTGTTCGACCGTGGATGGCTGCACTCCACCGCAACCCATCTCTCGCTCGTCGGCGTGGTGAACCGTCTGGACCGCGAGCCGTTCGCTCCGGAGCACTGCGGAGAGACGCGCCTCGTGTACCGCTTGGCATACGCGACGTCGCGGCTTCCCCTGACGTTCAACGTGGTGTTCTGGCAGGACGGTGAAACCTGCGCCGAAGTGTCTCGACGTTGGCTCGTCGACCGGTCGGCCGGAGCGGTCGAGCAGGCGGCGGCGTTGCGGGCCGGGCCGCTATCGGCCGAGCGGTTGTCGGCCGAACGGTTCAAGTCCGTCGAGCTCAATGTCCAGACCGTGCGCTGGCCGGCGGTGGTGCATCCGAGCTTGGGCGGGCACGCCGAGTACTTCCTACAGGTCTTCCACCGCCAAGGCGAAGACTTCGTCGCCGCACCGCTCGAGAACACGCCCGATGTCGCGCGTCTGGCGGACGATGAGCGGCTGCGCAACGCGTTGCTCGCCTGGTTGCGTGCGCCCGAGCAGCAGGCGTCCATCGACGCCGGCACGCTGCGGCTCCCCGAAGCCTACCTCGCCACGAGCGCGCGCTCCGTGACGCCGCGTGGTCTGGCGCGCTTGGCCAATCGACCCTTCAGTCAGATCTTTTCCCCGCCGGATTTCGCCGGGCTCGATGTGGACGCGGGCGTGCACGTGCGGTCCGCGGCGGCCGTCCTGCGGCGTCTGGACGGCCTCACGTGTGGCGGCTGCCACCAGAGCCGCAGCATCGCCGGATTTCACCTGCTCGGTGAAGATCCACCGGAACAGACCCTCGACGCGCTCATGGTCGGAGCCTCGCCGCATCTGCTGGGAGATCTCGACCGCCGTCGCGCGTATCACGACGCGCGGGCCGTGGGACGCACCGGTGCGCTCGCTCGACCGCTCTCCGAGCATGGCGTGGGCCAAGGGGGTGCCGGGAGTCGGTGCGGTCTGGGCGATCCGGGGTTCGCGGCGTGGACGTGTCGCGAGGGACTCGACTGCATGCCGCTCGACGATCGGGAGCTCGGAGTTTGCGTGGACGCAAGGCGGGTCGCCGGCTCGCCTTGCGAGGTCGGGAGCTTGCGCTCGTTCGCCGAAGGCCATCGCGATCGCGCCCGCGCAGCCAACTCGATTCCGTGTGTCGGAGACTCCGTCTGCAATTCCAATCGCGTCGGGTTTCCGCAGGGCATGTGCACGACCTCCTGCGCGGATCTGCAGGAGGGAGAAGCTTGCGGGGTGATCGTGGAGCTCACGCCGTTCAACCACTGCATCGCGCGCGGCGAGCCGTTCGCCGATTGCGTGCGCGCTCATGGTCACCCGGCGGGGGTGGGCGGCTGTGACGTCTCGCAGCCGTGCCGGGACGACTACATCTGCGCGCGTAGTCCCAACGATCGCCGCGGGATGTGCATCCCGCCGTATTTCCTATTCCAGATGCGCGTGGACGGACACCTCGTCGGTCCGGCTTGAGCGATCCTCTACTTCGCGGCCCATGTGTCGGCGATCTGCGCGGAGACCTCGATCGGGACCGAGTTCACGACCGAGGCCATCGCATCGCGCATGAGTTGCTCGACGCGCTCGCGCGCCGCTTCGCCGTGCTCGCGCGGAACCTCGGCGAGGTACTCGTCGTGCACGCAAAGGACCCCCGTCGCCCCCCAACGGGGCAACGCCTCGTGCAAGGCGATCATCGCGCGCTTGAAGCCCTCCGCCGCGGTACCTTGCACGGGGATGTTGAGGGCCGCGTTGAACGAGAACTTGCCTGCGGCGAACCGCTTGCGGCGACCCAGGACCGTGCGCACCACGACGCTCTCTCCACGCCGCGACAGCGCCCCCACGCGACCGTGCCAGCGGGCGATCCCCGGGTACGTGGCAAAGAACGCATCTTTGGCGCGCCGCGCTTGGACCTCGTCGAGCGTGACGCCGTAGCTCGCCTGCGCGTAGCTGCGAAACCGCTCCGCGCCCATTCCGAACAGGAAGCCAAAGTTCACGGCCTTGGCGAGTTGACGCTCGTGCGGGCTGATCTCGGCCTCGGGTTTGCCCGAGATCGTCGCTGCCGTGGCGCGATGCGGATCGCGACCGTCGCGAAACACGGCCCGGAGCGCATCGCAGGGGGCGAGGTGTGCCGCGACCCGGAGCTCGATCTGCGCGTAGTCGGCGATGATGAGCGTTGCCCCTGCCGGCGCGCGGAAGCAGCTGCGAAGGCCCGGCGCGGTGTGGTCGCTCGGGACCTGCTGCAGATTGGGGTCGGTGCAAGCGAAGCGCCCCGAGTCCGTCGCGAGCGGATGGAGCCGCGCGTGGATCCGGCCGTTGCGGACGTACTCGCGGGGCCAGTAGGCATAGGTGGAGATGAGCTTGTCGAGCCGCGCAATGCGGTCCGGATCCTGCGTGCGTGCCCGTTCCTGCTGCCATCCCTGCGCAACGCGCTCGAACGCCGCCCCATCCACGCACATGCCCGCCCGTTCCATCGCGATCACGGCGGGCACGAGCTGACACTCGAGCTGATGGCTCGGGACGAGGCCGCGGCTGCGCAACCGCGGGGTGAGGGCTTCCATCACGGAGAGCACGTTCCGGGCGCGCGCGGCCACGGCGTTGGGTTCATGGGACGCACCCATGGGCGCCGCGGGGAGCTCGACGCCGAGGACCCGCGAAACGAGGCCCTCGAACGGCGGGAGATCGCGGAATGGGCGACGGCCTTCACTCAGCAGCGCCGCGGCCGTTCGTACGCAGGCAAAGCGTTTGGGTTCGAAGGCGTGACCGGCTGCGCGGGCCCAACGAAACAGCGCGTCGTGGGCATCGGCGAACACGAGGAACGCGGAGGTCTCGGTCCACGCGGCCTCGAGGCGCTGGAGCATGGCGGGCGAGGGGCGCGGGAGCACCCAACAGGCATCGCCTACGGCCAAGCCGAGCGCAGACAGTTGGCCCACGCGGTAGTCATCGGCGAGATGGCGCGGTACGAGGTCGTCGGCGGCGAGCCACACGCCCACCGTTTCCGGGCTGGTGGGGTTCCGAGTGAGCAGCGCTCGCTCGAGGGCCGCCGTGTCCTCGAGGACCGCCGTCATGGGCTCACCACACGTCGACCTGACCGATCTTTGCGAACTGCCGCTGCTTGTCTCGGATGTCGACGCCGAACTGCGACGGCGCCTCGGCGCTCGGTTGGGAGATCTCGAAATTTTCGTGGTCGTTGCGTCGCAGGCCCACGACGAAGTCGTAGACGCCCGGGACGACCTCGAGCGGCGGGACCTCGAACGTGAACCGGTGCAAGATGTAGTCGCCTGGGCGCCACATCCCAGGAGGATAGATCCCCTCGGCGATCGGTTGGGGTTCACCGTTGATTCGCGCCAGGCGGCCATGCAGGAAGCGCGCGTGGATCTGTGTCCCGGCGGGCAGACGATTGAGGACTCGAAACGCGAGCCGTAGGGTGTGCGAGCGACCGCGCACGAGCGGACCATCGACGTCCCATGCGATGAGCTCGAGGTTCTCCCCGAACCGGACGAGCGTGGGATGGCGCAGCGTTGGGGCGTGCTCGAACAACACGGAGGGGATGCGGTTCCGATCTTCCGCGCCCTCGGGGAGCGTGTTCGCGACGAGCCGCACGGACTGGTGCGTGTCGTCGAGCACGAAGAACGGGTGGGACTCGCTGCGTGCTGCGAGGTACGCGGAGGCGAGGTCGCCGTCGCGCAGCAGGGCGGCGCGCGGAGTCTCAGAGGCGAGCATCGTCAGCAGGTCGTGGCGCTGCCGCACGTCTTCGCGGTCGCTCGGGCCGTAGATCGCGACGCCGCGATCTTGGATCTGATGGACTGCCAGCGGTGACGCGAAGACCCCGGAGTCCGCCCAGGTCTCGTACCGCTGCATGGGATGCTTGAGGGAGAACATCTGGCCGGTGCGCGGCAGCAAGACCTTTGCGTGAACGGTGGCCGCTGCGGCTGCGGCCACCATGAGACCGCCGCAGGCCAACGAGCGCGGAGCACCGCGCCAGCGCAGCCCAAGGCCGAGGCAAAGCGCGAGGAAGACCCACGCGACGATCGACTGCAGGTGCTCGGTGGTGCGCAGGAGCGCCGCAGGATAGGCATGTGCGAGCTCGACCCCGGGTAGGGCGATGCCGCGTGGATCGAGCTTGGCGTCTTGGCGCGCGACGAGCAGGCTCGCGGTCAGCACGAGCACGACGAAGCGCTCTCGGAGTCCAAAACGCCCGTCCCATGCGAACAGTGTGTCGATCGCCATGGCACACACGACGGCGACGGGAACCGTGAGTGGGAGCGGGGCGGGGCCGTAGCGCAAGCTCCAGGCACCGGCGACGCACAGCGTCAACACGATCCAGATCGTCTCTGCGCGATTCTTGGCCTCGGTTGCGCCCACGGCCACGAATCCGAGCCACGGAAAGCAGCCCGCGCCGAGCTCGTAGAGCACGGAAGGGAAGCGACGTACCGCCGGAGTCTGGGCGAGGCGCAGATCTTTGGAAGCCCCGAGCCACGGGATGTAGCCGTCACCCTGCGTGAACACGAGCAGCAGGCCGATGACGGCAAGGAGCACGACGATGAGCCAGAGGACGGCACGGATTGCTCGGGAGGAGTCGCCGGCGCTCGCGACGATGGCGAGCGGGAGGACGGCCCCGAGCACCGCGCCCGCCGAGGTCGATGCGAGCACCAGACACAGCGCCGCAGCCAAGCTCAGCACGGCGCGCGTCCGGAAGCCGAGCTCCGGTTTCAGAGCCCCAAACCCGAGAACGATCGCGCCCGTGAAGGCGAGCTCGAACACTGGATTGCCGAGCACCGTGTGCCCTTGGAGAGCGGTGCTCGGCATGGAGACTGCGACGAGCGCCGCGAGCAACCCCACCTCCAAGCGCTTGGACTTGGCGGCAGCAAGGACGAACGCGATGGTGACGAGTCCTGCGCTGGCCAGAGCGTGGGGGAGTCTCAACCCGAACTCGCTCGGCCACAGGCGATAGGCGAGCGTTCGCACCGCGTCGGGCAGCCATGGACTGCGGACGAGCTCGCGATGACTCTCGCCCAGGGCGGCGCCGGTCCGCGCGAGCACGGGCAACTCGAGCGTCGACCAAAACCCGGGTTCACCGAGGCCCGCCACGTGCCAAAGGACCGCGACGAGGCCGATGAAGACGGCCCAAGGCCCCAACCGAGGACGCATCGACTGCAGAGTAGCCCACCAAGACAAAACGCCGCGCCCCCAAAGCGGGGATGCGGCGTCTTGTCTTGTCTTGTCCTGGGTGGGTCTGCGATCCGAGGCCTCGTGGTGCCTGGCGACCGTTAGCGCTTGCTGAACTGGAAGCGAGCGCGAGCGCCTTTGCGGCCGTACTTCTTGCGCTCCTTCTTGCGGGAGTCGCGGGTGAGGTAGCCGGCGTCCTTGAGGTCGTCGCGGTACTCGTCGCTCACGCGAAGGAGCGCGCGCGCGATGCCGAGGCGGATCGCGGCGGCTTGGCCCGAAAGGCCGCCACCCTTCGCCGTGCACCACACGTCGTACTTGTCGCGCGAGCTCGTGAGGTGGAGCGCTTGCTCGACCACACGGAGATCCGTGGCGCGCCCCATGTAACCTTCGGCTGTCCGGCGATTGATCGTGATCTTGCCGCCGCCGTTCATGAGCCATACGCGAGCGATCGCCGTCTTGCGCCGCCCCGTGGCATAGAATCTCATGCTGTCCGTCGCCATCTCGCTATGATCCGTGTGGTCTGTTGTGACCCGATGCTAGCGGCTCGCGGAGAGCTCCAGCTTCTCGGGGTTCTGTGCGCTGTGAGGGTGCTCGCCGCCGCGATAGACCTTGAGCTTCTTGAAGGTGCTGCGCCCGAGCGAGTTGCGGGGAAGCATCCGCTTCACCGCGATCTTGATGATCTCTTCGGGCTTCTTGGCCAGAAGCTCGCGTGCGGTCACTTCTTTCATGTGACCGATGTAGCCCGTGAACCGGTGGTATTCCTTCTGATCGAGCTTGCGGCCCGTGAACTTCACCTTCTCCGCGTTCACGCACACGACGTAGTCACCCACGTCGAGGTGAGGGGTGAAGATCACCTTGTGCTTGCCACGCAAGATCGAGGCGATCTGGGTTGCCGCGCGACCGACCGTTTGGCCCTCGAGGTCGACGACCCACCACTTCTGATTCACCTCGTCGGGTTTCGGGTACACCGTGGACATGGGGAGCGGAGGCTTACGCGAGGGGGAATGCGGTGTCAAGGCTCGTTGGCACGGCATGCGGGTCGCGCAAGTGGCGGCTCTAGGCGGCGAAGCGCAGGAGGTTCAATGCGGGGCTGCCGGCGGCCCGAGAAGACTGTTACACCCAATGGGTGGGCGGTAGCTCCGTCATCATGCGCAGTCGGATCCTCGTCGCGGACGATTCGGAGTCGGATCGAAGCGCGGCGCGTGAAGCGCTGAAAAGCGCGGGGCATGAGGTCTTCGAAGCGGTCGATGGCCAGCAGGCCCTTGAGGTGTTCGCCCGCGAACGCCCCGATCTCGTGCTCCTCGATGTCGTCATGCCGCGGCTGACCGGCCTCGAGACCTGCCGGATCATCAAGGCCAAGACCCAGAACAGCTACCTCCCCATCATCATGGTGAGCACCCGCAACTCCGTGAACGCGCGGGTGGAGGGCCTGCGCAGCGGGGCGGACGACTATCTCGGAAAGCCCTACGATCCCGATGAGCTCTGCGCCCGCGTCGAGGCCCTGCTGCGGGCTCGCCGGGCGCTCGGCGCCGAGCCCTCCGAGCGGTGGCGAGGATCGCTCGACCCCGGGGTCGCACGAATGGGAGATCCCCAGGACACGTTCCGTCGCCGCGTCGAGGAAGAGTTCGACCGCGCGGAGCGCTATAGCGATCCCCTGGCGTGCCTCCGGATCGAGCTCGACCGATTCGTGGAGATCTCCGCCCTGGACGAAGGTGGGGCGCGCAACCTGATGGAGCAGGTCCGGGGCGTCATCGAATCCAGCATTCGCAAGATCGATCTCCTCCACCCGACGGATCCTCAGGGGTACGTCCTCGCGCTACCCAACACGCACTTCCCGGGGGCGCTCGCCGTCGCCGAGCGCATCTGGCGAGGCGTCCACCGCCTGCCGCTCCCGGTCGCGACCGGCTCGGGCCCAGCCTCCGTCAGCATCGGGGTGTCCTTCTTCCCCAACAAGGACACGCATTCTTTGCAGGATCTCGAGGATCTCGTGGAGGCCGCCCTCAACCGCGCCCGTGGTGAGGGCGGAGGACAGATCTGCCTCTATCAGCATCAGGGGTATCTTTACACCCCTGAGGACTGACCGAGCAGACACCGCAATGACTGAGCCCCGCCGCGAGATTGGAGAAGTTCGCAAAGTCGTGCTCTACCCGAGTGAGGGGCAACGCGCCAAAGAGGCGGCGGTGACCGCCGCGGGCTGGCTCCTCAACCGTGGGATCACGGTCGCCGCTCCGGAGCCCTTCGTGGCGCTGCATCGCGAGGTGTTGCCCGCGGGGTGCCAAGCGCTCGACCTCGAGTCGCTCACCGCCGACTTCGATCTCATGATCGCGCTCGGTGGGGATGGGACGTTGCTGCGAGCGGCGCGGGCGATCGCGGAGGTCGGGATCCCCGTCATGGGGATCAACCTCGGGACGCTCGGGTTCCTCTCGGCTTTCGGCGCCTCGGAGGTGATCGATGCCATGCATGCGGCCGCGGATGGCCGGCTGACGTGGCAACCCCGTCTGCGGATGACCGTGGAGATCTTGCGCAGCGGAGGCCTTTGGTCGCGTCAGTCCGCGTGCAACGACACCTACCTCAAGCACGGAGCGTCGCCGCGGATGCTGCAGCTCTCGACCACGGTGGCGGGGCACAAGATGGCGGACTTCCGGGCCGACGGCCTGATCGTGAGCACTCCGATGGGGTCGACGGCGTACAACCTCGCGGCCGGCGGACCGATCGTCGACGCGGGGACCGATGCGCTCATCATCACGCCGATCTGCCCGCACAGCCTGACGCACCGACCGGTGGTGATCTCCGGACGGAGCGAGATCGGGATCACCTTCACGGGTCCCGCCGCGGCGGGGGTCGCCACGCTCTCGGTCGACGGTCAGTGGAGCGTGGGTCTCGAAGTTGGCGACGAGGTCACGATCCGCGCGGCGACCGAGCCGCTCAAGCTCGTTCCGCCCAACGTCTCCTCGGTGTTCGCGGTGCTGCGCCACAAGCTCGGTTGGAGCACCGCGACCACGCAAGGCTGGTAGAAGCCGGGGCGGGTGGCTATAACCACGGGCTCATGCTCGCCTATCTTCGCGTGCGCGGGTTGGCTCTGCTCGACGACGTCTCGGTGGAGTTCTCCCGCGGGATGAACGTGCTCACCGGCGAGACCGGAGCCGGCAAGTCGATCATCGTGGGGGCGCTGTCCTTGCTCCGCGGGGCGCGAGCGCGCGTGGAGATGGTCCGCGAGGGCGCCGAAGCGGCGCTCATCGACGCCCAGTTCGATCCTGCGGGGCCGACGTATGAACGGCTCGGCACCGTGTTCGAGGGTCATGGGCTCGCCCTCGATCAGACCGACGGGGTCGTCGTCCAGCGCGTCGTGCCACGCAGTGGCCGCGGGCGCAGCCTCGTCCAGGGATCGCTCACCACCGCGGTCGTGCTCTCGAGCATCGCGGAGGAGCTCATCGATATCTGTAGCCAGCACGAGCACCACTTCCTTACGCACACGGCCAAGCACCTCGACGTGCTCGACGCGTACGCCGACCTCGGGACGACCAAGACCGAGTACACGGATCGCTACCGTGCTGCCATGACGGCGCAGGCCCAGCTGCGGGAGCTCGAGGAGAAGACACGCGACGGCGAGCAGCGGGCGGACTACCTGCGGTTCCAGATCGAGGAGATCGAGCGCGTCGCCCCCGAGCTCGGGGAGCATGAGGCCCTCCGTCGCCGGCTCGGGCTGTTGCGGCAAGCCCACCGCTGGGCCGAGTTCGCGCGTGACGCCCACGGCCTCCTTTATGAAAACGACGACGCGATCGCGGCGCGCCTGGCCATGCTGAGCGACCGTGCGCGCGGGGGCTCGGAGGAGTCTTCGCACCTCGCACAGATTCAAGAGCAGCTCGAGGCGGCCCAGGTCGCGTGTGAAGAGGCCGCGCGCACGGCTGCGTCCTTTGCGATGGAACTCGAGGTCGATCCGATGGAGCTCGAGGTCGCCGAAGAGCGCTTGCACGACCTCGAGACGCTGCGTCGCAAACATCAGGTCGACGTCGACGAGCTGGTCGAGCGCGCGTCCGCGATGCGCGAGGAGCTCGAGGCCATCGAGCACTCCGACGATCGCTTGGCGGCGCTGCGGGCTGCGTGCGATCGTCACGACGAACTCGCTTGGGAAGCCGCACGCGCGCTCCATCAAGCGCGAGCGGCCGCAGCGAACGGACTGTCGCGGGCCGTCGAGTCCGAGCTCGCGGCGTTGCACCTCGAAGCGGCGCGGCTCGAGGTGCGCTTGGAGTGGACCGACTCGCTCGGTCCGCATGGCGCCGATGGGGTCGAGTTCTTGTTCTCCGCCAATCGGGGCGAGCCCGTGGCTCCCCTGCGCCGGGTCGCGTCGGGCGGCGAGCTTTCCCGCGTGCTGCTCGCGATCAAGGGCGTCTTGGCGGCGGGGGATCGGGTGGCGACCTACGTGTTCGACGAGGTCGATGCTGGGGTAGGGGGTGCCGTGGCCGAGGCGATCGGTCGGCGTCTCAAGCAGGCCTCGGAGGCCCATCAGGTGCTCTGCATCACGCACCTCCCGCAGATCGCCGCCTTCGCCGACCGCCACTACAAGGTTCACAAGGCGACCCGGGGAGAGCGGACGATCACTTCGGTGACGGAGCTCTCGGAGGAGGCGCGCGTCGAGGAGCTCGCGCGCATGCTCGCGGGCAAGAAGGTCAGCGAGAGCGCGCGACAGCATGCGCGCGAGCTCATCGCCACGGCCCGCGGCATCCGGGGACGCCGCTCGGAGTCGTCGCGCGGCACGGGACCGTGACGTCGCCCCGATCCGGGACGGCGAACGGCACCTCAATAAAACCCGCGCGAGGACGATGGGCGGCGCATGGAGTCCGCTCCCTTTGGCGGTGCAGCAAGCGCGGGGTCCGCGATTGCGACCGCGGTGCTCGTGTGTCCCACCCTCAAAGGGAGCACGCTCCACGCCCTCTCGCGTGAACTCGGCTCACTCCCCGTGGCCGTGGAGTTCGTCCTGGGACTCGAGCAGAGACCGCACGGACTTCATGCCGTCGCACGTCGGCATCTGCAGGACGGCCTCTTCCTCCTTTGCGGTCGGCCCGACATCGACCCGAACAATCTCGCGAACGCGCGCGCCGAACTCGAGCGCCAAGGCGTTGCGGCGCAGCGCGTGTGGGCGGCAATCGTCGATTTCGAGCAGCCGTGGACGGTGCTCGAGGAGTTGCGGGGACGGCTCTCGTTCTTGGGAGTGATGCCGGCGCTGCCGCACGCGGCGGTCGGACTTCCAGGACTGACGGCGGCCAACACTGCGCCCTCGAGAGCCGCGGGTTCGACGCTCGTCGGGCCGAGGATCGAGGAGCTTTCGGCGAGCGATCTCGAGGCCGTGGCGCCGCAATGGCGTCGATGGGTACGACCCGCGCTCCGAGCAGGCGCCCTCGCGGGGCTCGTCATGGTGTGCGGAGGCGTGCTCGGGGTCGCGGCCTCGGGACGTTGGCAGCCGTCGCCCGAGCCCCTGCAACTCGAACACCCGATCGATCCGGCGGTCGCCGGCGGAGCCGCGGCCAAGATCCCGTGGGCCGCGACACCCGTGTCGGAGCCGGTGCGGCAAGGTACCGCGCCGGAACTCACCGATGAAACTTCGGAGGAGGCCGCGGCGATCGTCGTCGACGAGCCCGAGCGCGAGCTCGCGGAGCCCGAGCTCGCGGAGCCCGAGATGTCCGACGAGGGCGCGGCCATCTACGCCGCGTTGCTCGGACAAGAGATCCGCTCGCTCGACATTCTGCTCGTCGCGCCCGTCGCCCTCAAACGCTCGGGTCGGCGTCAGGTCCCCGCAAAAATGACGTTTGCGGCGGCCGACGCGTACTGTGCCGAACTCGAGATCCATGGGGTCGGGAGTTGGCGCTTGCCGAGCGCAGGTGAGCTCAGTGCGCTCGATGGTGCATCCATGCTCCCTCACGCCGTGTATTGGAGCTCGACCAAGGGCGACACCTTTGGGGTCGCCCGCGTGGTTTGGAACTCGTTCAAGCACCGAATGGTATCGATGGAGCGGGCGTGGGAAGGCGGTCGCACGCTATGCGTCCGCTTTCAGAGGCCACAAGATGGTACGCCGCAGTAGCGTGAGCACCATCCGGTAAATCTTCCCGACATGTGAGACAGTCGGCATCGCGCATGTCGACGTCCAAGCCCCAACCGCGGCTGCCTCGTGTCCCCGAGTTCTTACGACGGTCGCGGATTCGAGAGGGGTCTCCGGTACCGCTCGGCGCCACCTGGGACGGACTTGGCGTCAACTTTGCGATCTTCTCGGCGAACGCCAAGAAGGTGGAGCTGTGCCTGTTCGACGAGCTCGGCGAGCGTGAGCTCGAGCGGATCGAACTGCCCGAGTTCACCAACGAGATTTGGCACGGATATCTGCCCGATGCGCGTCCAGGGACCACGTACGGCTATCGCGTCCATGGTCCCTACGAGCCGAATGCGGGCCATCGGTTCAACCCCAACAAGCTCGTGCTCGACCCGTACGCCAAGCAGGTCGTCGGTCAGTTCATCTGGCATCCCGCGCTGTTCGGATACACCGTAGGGGCACCGGCGGGGGACCTCTCCTTCGACCATCGCGACAGCTCGCCGTACATGCTCAAGGCGCGCGTCATCGATCCCGCGTTCACGTGGGGCTCCGAGATCCGTCCGCGCGTACCTTGGGAGAACACGATCTTCTACGAGACGCACGTCCGGGGCTACACCATGCGCCACCCGGCGGTGCCGCAGCCCCTGCGGGGGACCTTCGCCGGGCTCATGGTCCCCGAAGTCTGCGACTACATCGCGAGCCTCGGCGTGACGTCCGTAGAGCTCCTGCCCATCCACGCCTTCGTCGACGACACCCACCTCATGGGGAAGCCGCTCACGAACTTCTGGGGCTACAATAGCGTAGGCTTCTTCGCGCCCCATCCGAGCTACCTCGGGACGCCGTTCGTCAACGAGTTCAAGGAGATGGTGGCGCAGTATCACGATGCGGGGATCGAGATCGTGCTCGACGTCGTCTACAACCATACGGCGGAGGGCAACGAGCTCGGGCCTACGCTCTCGTTTCGAGGCATCGACAATGCATCGTACTACCGCCTCGCGCCCGATCGTCGATACTATATCAACGATACGGGCACTGGGAACACGCTGAATCTGAGCCATTCACGCGTGTTGCAAATGGTGATGGACTCGCTCCGCTACTGGGCGCTCGAGATGCGGGTCGATGGCTTCCGCTTCGATCTCGCGACGATCTTGGCGCGCGAGTCCCACGGCTTCCACGAGGACGGCCGCTTTCTCGATGCGTGCCGGCAAGACCCCGTGCTCAGCGACGCCAAGCTCATCGCGGAGCCCTGGGACTGCGGTCCAGGCGGCTACCAGGTCGGCCGATTCTCACCCGGATGGGCGGAGTGGAACGATCGCTATCGTGACACCGTGCGGGCGTTTTGGCGCGGCGAGAACGGGCGCTTGCCGGAGCTGGCGACGCGCATCACCGCGTCGGCGGATCTCTTCAATCGGCGTGGTCGAAAGCCATGGGCTTCGGTCAACTTCGTCACCGCTCACGATGGGTTCACGTTGCGCGATCTCGTTTCGTACAACGAGAAGCACAACGAAGCCAACGGTGAGCACAATCGCGATGGCCATTCCGACAACAAGTCGAACAACCACGGCGCCGAAGGACCCACCGACGATCCGGAGATCCGCGAGGTGCGTCTGCGGCAGAGCCGAAACCTGCTCGCCACGCTCTTGCTCTCCCGCGGAACTCCGATGCTCCTCGCCGGTGACGAGTTCGGGCGCACGCAGCAAGGCAACAACAACGCCTATTGTCAGGACAACGAGATTTCATGGGTCGATTGGGACGGAATCGACGAGGAGAGCCATGCGCTCGCGCGCTTCGTCCAGAAAGTCATCATGCTGCGGCGCGCGCTACCGATGTTGCGTCGCGGACGCTTCTTGACCGGCAACTATGACGAGACCCTCGGCGTCAAGGATGTCACGTGGCTGACTCCGACCGCGTCGGAGATGAGCTACCAGAATTGGGCAGATGCGAGCTCGCGGTGCCTTGGGGTCCTGCTGGACGGGCGCGCACAGTCCACGGGGATTCGCCGGATCGGGACCGACACCACGCTCCTGCTCGTGCTCAACGCCCACGACGACGTGGTCGAGTTCACGCTGCCTGCTGCGGTCGGGGGCGGCGAGTGGATCTGCCTCGTGGATACCCAGCGCCCGGACCTGGGAGAGCTCGTTCCTCGCACGACCGGGACCAAATTCGAGGTCACGGAGCGCTCGCTGCTGCTGTTCATTTTGCGGCCGGAAGGTGGTGTATCGCCGAGCGTGGTGCGCTCGTATCAGCTCGTGATCGAGGCGTTCGAAGAAGCCAAGACCGAGTGGCTGGCGTTGTTCTCCGAGGAGGACGAGGCGGCAAGCATGCCGCAGTTCGGGCCTGGGGACGGTTCGACGGAGCCGTTGTGAGCTCGGACGTGCGGGCCGCGGTGGCGCCTGCTAGTGTCCCCGCGTGGACGCGGTCATCTCTGTCTCGAAGCTCGGCAAGACGTACAAGGGGGGCTTACAGGCCCTGCGCGACGTCGATCTGACGATCCGGCGCGGGGAGATCTTTGCGCTGCTCGGGCCGAACGGCGCGGGCAAGACCACCCTCATCAGCATCATCTGCGGAATCGCTCGGGCCACACAAGGGACGATCCTCGTCGACGGCGAGGACATCGTCTCCCACTTCCGCACGGTCCGCGCCAAGATCGGCCTCGTGCCGCAGGAGCTCACCACGGATGCGTTCGAGACCGTGTGGGACACCGTATCGTTCAGCCGCGGCTTGTTCGGTCGCCCGCGCGATCCTGGCTACGTGGAGCAGGTGCTGAAGGGACTGTCCCTGTGGCCCAAGCGGGACAGCAAGATCATGACTCTCTCGGGAGGGATGAAGCGGCGGGTGATGATCGCCAAGGCGCTCTCGCACGAGCCGAGCATCCTGTTCTTGGATGAGCCTACGGCCGGAGTGGACGTCGAGCTGCGCCGCGACATGTGGGCACAGGTCCGCAAGCTCCAGGAGTCGGGGGTGACCATCATCCTGACCACACACTATATCGACGAGGCCGAGGAAATGGCCGACCGCATCGGCATCATCAACCACGGCCAGCTCATGCTCACCGAGGACAAGCATGCCCTCATGAAGAAGCTCGGGACGAAACAACTCACCATCGAGCTTCGTACACCCATCGAGGCGCTGCCCCCTGGGTTCGAGCGGTACGCCGTCGAGCTCGGGGCCGGCGGCACCCATCTCGTCTATGCATACGACTCCAACCGTGAGGACAACGGGATCTCCGAGCTCCTGCGCGCGCTGCAGGCGGCCGACGTTCCGTGGAAGGACCTCAGCACGACCCAATCCTCGCTCGAGGACATTTTCGTCAAACTTGTGAGACGTCCATGAATCATCGCGCTGTCGTAGCGATCTATCGGTTCGAGATGGCCCGGATGTGGCGCACCCTGGGGCAGAGCATCGCCTCGCCGGTGATGTCCACCGCGCTCTACTTCGTCGTCTTCGGGTCGGCCATCGGTTCTCGCATCGACGAGGTGGACGGTGTGCCGTACGGAGCGTTCATCGTTCCCGGGCTCATCATGTTGTCCGTGCTCACGCAGAGCCTGTCCAACGCCTCGTTTGGGATCTACTTCCCCAAGTTCACCGGGACGATCTACGAGATCCACTCCGCGCCGATCTCCACCCTCGAGATCGTGCTCGGCTACGTCGGCGCCGCGGCGTCGAAGTCGATGATCCTCGGGCTCCTGATCTTGCTCACGTCGACGTTCTTCGTACCCCTGCGCTTGATGCACCCGGGGCTGATGCTGCTGTTCCTGCTGATGACCGCGGTGACGTTCTCGTTGTTCGGGTTCATCATCGGCATCTGGGCGGACGGATTCGAGAAACTCCAGATCATCCCGGCGCTCATCGTGACGCCGCTCGCCTTCCTGGGGGGCAGCTTCTACTCGATCAAGATGTTGCCGCCGATCTGGCAGACCATCTCGCTCGCCAATCCGGTCGTCTATCTCATCAGCGGGTTTCGCTGGAGCTTCTACGAGTCGTCCGATGTCGATGTCGTCACGAGCCTGGGCATGATCGCGCTGTTCCTCGCGGCGTGCCTCTTCGTCGTCTCGTGGATCTTCCGCACCGGGTACCGCCTCAAGAGCTAACGTCGACCCACGCGTAGGTCACGAACGCCGTCGCCCGGTGTGGACGGGGCCGCCCGGGTGACGGACGGCGCGGGTTCCACTCGTGCGCGCCTTGATTGTCGCGACGGCAAGGTGCCCTCGTTGGACCTGGTCTTGCATCACTCTTGCGTCAGGAAGGGCCTTGGGTTACGCCTCGGGAAGCCCTGGAGCCGACGATGAGCGAGACACCGAAGATCATCTACACCCAAACCGACGAAGCTCCCGCACTCGCAACGTATTCGCTGCTGCCGATCATCCAGGCCTTCGCGAGGCCGGCCGGGATCACGGTGGAGACGCGCGACATCTCGCTCGCTGCGCGAGTGCTCGCCGTGTTCCCCGAATGTTTGACGGCAGCGCAGCGGGTCCCAGACGCACTCGCAGAGCTCGGCAAGCTCGCGACGACTCCCGCGGCGAACATCATCAAGCTCCCCAACATCAGCGCCTCGATCCCCCAGCTCAAGGCTGCAATCGCAGAGCTCGTCGCCAAGGGCTACGCGCTCCCACCGTACCCCGAGGATCCCCAAACCGACGCAGAGCGCGATGTGAAGGCGCGCTACGACAAGGTCAAGGGCAGCGCCGTCAACCCCGTGCTGCGCGAGGGCAACTCGGACCGCCGCGCACCTCGAGGCGTGAAGGAATACGCGCGGAACAACCCTCATTCCATGGGGGCCTGGTCACCAGAGTCGAAGACGCACGTCTCCACGATGGGCGTCGGCGACTTCCGGGCGAATGAACGCTCGGTCACGATCGGCTCGCCCACGGCGGTCCACATCGAGCACGTCGCGGCCGATGGAAAGGTCAAGGTCCTCAAGGAAAAGGTGGCGTTGCTCGCGGGCGAGGTGATCGATGGCACGGTGATGAGCAAGCGGGCGCTCGTGGCCTTCCTCGAGGAGCAAGTCGCGGATGCTCGGGCAACGGGCGTCCTATTCTCGCTCCATCTCAAGGCGACCATGATGAAGGTGTCCGATCCCATCATGTTCGGGCATTGCGTGCGCGCCTATTTCAGCGAAGTGTTCGCCAAGCACGGGGGCACCTTCGAATCGCTCGGGGTCGATCCGAACTATGGATTTGGCGACCTCTTGGCCAAAGTTTCGGCCCTCCCGAGCGAAAAGGTGGCGGAGATCGAGCGTGACATCGCCGCGGTGTATGCCCAAGGGCCTGCCCTCGCCATGGTCAACTCCGACAAGGGCATCACGAATCTCCACGTCCCGAGCGACGTCATCGTCGACGCCTCGATGCCCGCCATGATTCGTTCCTCCGGGAAGATGTGGAACGCGCAAGGCAAGCTCCAGGACACCAAGGCGGTGATTCCCGACAGTTGCTACGCGGGAATCTACGAAGTGGTGATCGACTTCTGCCGAACCCACGGCGCCTTCGACCCGAAGACGATGGGCACCGTTCCCAACGTCGGGCTCATGGCACAGAAGGCCGAGGAATACGGCTCTCACGACAAGACGTTCGAGATCGGTGCGCCAGGGACCGTCAGGATCGTCGACGGTTCGGGGGCGGTTCTCATCGAGCACGCGGTGGAGACGGGGGACATCTGGCGGATGTGCCAAGTCAAGGACGCGCCGATCCAGGATTGGGTCAAGCTCGCGGTCGGGCGTGCTCGCGCCACGGCCACCCCGGCGGTGTTCTGGCTCGATCGCGAGCGGCCGCACGATCGCGAACTGATTGCCAAGGTCGAGGCCTCGCTCGGCAAGCACGACACGAACGGTCTCGAGATCCTCATCCTTGCGCCCGCCGCTGCCATGGCGTACTCGCTGCAGCGGATCAAAGACGGCAAAGATACGATCTCGGTGACGGGCAACGTGCTGCGCGACTACCTCACCGATTTGTTCCCGATCCTGGAGCTCGGGACCAGCGCAAAGATGCTGTCGATCGTGCCGTTGATGCAGGGTGGCGGTCTGTTCGAGACGGGTGCGGGAGGCTCGGCACCCAAACACGTGCAGCAGTTCGAGGAAGAGGGGCACTTGCGATGGGACTCGCTCGGGGAGTTCCTCGCACTCGCCGTTTCGCTCGCGCACTTGGCGGAGCACTACGGCCAGAAAAAGGCCCAGGTCCTCGCGGATACGCTCGATGAGGCCAACACGCAGTACCTCCTCAACGACAAGGCGCCAGCGCGCGGCGTGGGCGGTATCGACAACCGCGGGACGCACTACTATCTCGCCCGGTACTGGGCCCAAGCGCTGGCCGAGCAAACCCAGGATCCGCAGCTGCGCGAGAAGTTCAAGCCGATCGCTTCCGCGTTGGCCGAGCGAGAGTCGACGATTCTCGCGGAGCTCGCGGCCGCGCAAGGGAAAGCAACGGATATCGGCGGGTACTACTGGCCCGATCCGTCGCGCGCGGCCGCGGCGATGCGTCCGAGCCGAACCCTGAACGCGATCATCGACGCCATCGAGTGATGGGCGGTCGCGGCAACGCGCTGTGATGGCGCTCCGTCCAAGGCCGGAGCGCGACGGGTCGGCTCGGGAAATCGGACGGAGCCGGCCTCGCTCCAATCATCGCAAGCGAGCAACACTGTGGAACCGGTCGGATGACAAAAGGATCAGTGGCTACCAATCTCCCGTCCTGTGAGCGATTGGAACACCTGCTTTAGGCACCTAGAGCGCCGACCAGTTTGATTCCACGCGCTGATGCACGCCTGGGACCGCCCACGGCTGTGTCGCTCGGCGCTCGCAGTGTGCCCGACACAGCTTCGGCCTCGCTCCTACCCGCGGACGGCCCCA